>ERZ1031137.3-NODE-3-length-167780-cov-11.053904_pt1 | contig 167780 bp, 145 predicted proteins | sample MGYA00517293_ERZ1031137 | MGnify/ENA primary metagenome ERZ1031137 (study PRJEB33718, sample SAMN03159763) | human skin metagenome | collected 2014-05-20 | study: EMG produced TPA metagenomics assembly of the PRJNA266117 data set (Human skin bacterial metagenome...
GGGATTGAACCAGTGACCTCTTCCGTGTCAGGGAAGCGCTCTCCCGCTGAGCTAAACGCGCATTACATCGAAACCGGTAAGGAATCTCTGCTGAGGTGGAAACGGGAATCGAACCCGTGTACACGGCTTTGCAGGCCGTTGCCTCGCCACTCGGCCATTCCACCGTGAGGCTGCCGCCTCAGTGGTTGCCTCGAAGTTATACCACAGAGCTTAACTTCTTGAGAAACCAGAGCGGATGACGGGACTCGAACCCGCGACCCTAACCTTGGCAAGGTTATGCGCTACCAGCTGCGCTACATCCGCATCACGTTGCAAGGAGAGCGAAGGAGAATCTCAATTGCTCTCTTGCGGTGCGAAAGATACTTTAGCGTGCTTGTGCGATTGATTACAAATTACCAGGTGAACATCTGTATTGTGCCTGTGGGCGTAGGGCTAAAGACCAACCTTTGATGCCTCTGAATCGCAACGATGTCATTTATTCGCTTTCGTGGGTTGGTTACTGGGGGCTATCGAGTCGCTATCGTCATGGAGTTCCATCGGTGGGGTAATAAATCGTCGAACTGCGCAATCGCAAACGCAATGCAACCCAATTAGGGAAACTTCCAAAACGCGTGCTAACTTATTCCGCAGAGCAGCAAAGGCTTAGTGCTTTTCTGTCCGAGTCCCATAGCTCAGTGGAAGAGCGTTCCGTTCACACCGGAAAGGTCGCTGGTTCGAACCCAGTTGGGACTACCATTTAAAACCCCGGTCGACGCATCGTATAAAAACTGCGCGGCCGGGGTTTTGCTGTGTGACCTGAACTATATTCGTCCCTCTCGGGAACTTTTCTGGACTACCATCCGACAATAGGTATAAGGGCAGCGGTCAGACTACTGCTGTTCTTCTCGAACTGTCCCGCTTAAAGGAGTTGAACTGTTCTAGTGAGTCCCCGGGTCGCTTCAGGCGAAACGTTTCGGTTCTCAAAGTCGGGTTTCCGGCGTGCAGTAGCCGCCGCTGCGACGCTTGTAGTCTTTGCAGGCGCGTCAGTTATTAATGCTGGCCCCGCGCATGCTCACGATTCCGTGCTGTCGTCTAACCCAGGCGACAAGCAGGTTCTCGATGAATTTCCGCACCACGTTTCTCTCAAGTTCTCCGGCAACCCCAAGAACAATTTCAACACCGTTGCAATTAGTGATGCAGATGCCAAGGAAGTCCTGTACTCCCACGAGCCAGAGGTAGTGGGTAATGAGGTCTCTTTGGATATCCCTGAGGATATTAATCCAGGCCCTGGTAACTACATCATTGGTTTCCAAATCACCTCCTCTGATGGTCACTCCACCCGAGGAAAGACCTCTTTCTCAGTGGCTGATCCGGATGCTGCTGGCGCAGCCGAAGCCGGGGCAGAATCTCGTCAGACCGGTGCGCACGCCGAGGAAACGAAGTCAATACCGCTATGGGCTTATGGCCTCGGTGGTGGACTCATCGTCATCATCGCCGCTGTCGTCATCGTTATTAATCGAAAGGCAAAATAGACACATGAAGCTCAATCGCACTGCAACTGCACTGATCGCTGGTTCCGCAGCCCTGACCCTTGCTCTGGCAGGTTGCTCGTCCGACGATAACACTGCTGCTGAGGTGACTGAGTCCGCAACCTCCGCTGCGACCGAGGCTACTTCTGAGATGGAGAAGAGTGATGCTGCTGTGCAGCTGGCCGATGCCTACATCAAGGAAAAGCCGGCTGACAAGGGCATGACCGCCATCTTCGGTACGCTGACCAACAACACCGATAAGGACATCAAGGTTTCCTCCTTCAAGCTTGAGGGGCTGAAGGAAGGCACGAAGTTCGAGCAGCACGATACCAAGGACGGCAAGATGTTCGAGGTGCCGGAAGGTTTGACGATTCCTGCTTATGGCGAACTCGTTCTCGAACCGGGTAGCACTCACTTCATGATCATGAACAATGATGAAGCTATGGATGTGGGAGCTGAGTACAAGCTCGTCATTGAGCTTTCCGACGGCTCTAGCATTACCCAGGACGTTGAGGTTCGTGTCCAGCCAGCAGGTGAAGAGGACTACGGTAATGACGGTGACCTGAACAACCCAGAGCACATGGGTGGCGGTGAGATGGATCACTCGGGCCACTAACTTTTGTGACAAGTTGATCAAGCAATCGTTCGTCGTAAAGCGGGCGTGAGCTCAGGTACGTCGAGGAATTGACTAGCTGAATCTAATGGTGGCAGAAGCGCTGGAGTTGGCAGGTTATTGCAGCATATGCAACGAACTCCGGCGCTTTTCTTTTTCCGAAAAAGGTTTTCGATACGGTCGAATTGGATAGGCCAGTGGTTGCGTTGAAGCTATTGAAAAGTTGGCGGATTCCCAGCCATCTCATGTGCTCCAGTTCGAAGTAATCAGAAAGGTAAGAGTGCACAAAATGTCCGAAGGCTTTTCCAGAAGGCGTTTTCTTGGCGGGCTCGGCACCGCCGCAGGAGCCTCAGCGCTCGCCCTGGGGGCGCCGGAAGCCCAGGCGATTGGGTTGGAACGTCCACAGGAAGAGCCGCCGAAACCGCCTTTGCAGACAGCAACCGTACCTTTTGATGGCGCCCACCAGGCGGGGATTGCGACGCCCGCACAGGCGAATCTATGGCTAATTGCCTTCAACGTGAAGAAGGGGGTCGATCGCAATCGCCTCCAAAACCTCATGCGTGCCTGGACGGATGATGCCCGCCGAATGACAGCCGGCAAGGCTACTCGAACGGACTTGGAACCTGAGCTCATGGGGAGTCCGGCCAATCTGACTATCACTGTTGGATATGGGGAGAATTTCTTCACAATCATCGATAGGGAAGACCAGAAGCCTGAGTGGCTGGGAGATCTGCCAAAGTACGTTAACGATGAGCTCCGCCCGGAGTGGAACGGCGGAGACCTGTGCCTGCAGATTTGTGCGGACGACCCAGTAATGGTCTCCCATGCGGCCCGAATGATGATCCGAAATGCAGGTTCTTATTTGGATGTTCACTGGGTGCAAGCTGGTTTCCAGCACGCCAATGGTTCTACGCAGGAAGGCGAGACCCCGCGCAATCTCTTCGGTCAGAAGGACGGTACGGTCAACCCGCGCACTCGTGAAGAATTCGACAAGCAGGTGTGGATTGATAGTGGTCCGGATTGGTTGCGGGGCGGTACAGCGATGGTTGTCCGCCGTATCGAAATGGATATTCCAGGCTGGGATGTGTTGGACCGCGAAAGCCGCACTGTTATTACCGGCCGAGATATCGGCACCGGCGCGCCAATTGGAGGTAAGGACGAGTTTGAGACCGTCGACCTGGCGAAGACTGATGAATATGGTCTGCCTCTGACGGATCCGAACAGCCATGTTGCGCTGTCAATGCCTCCGAAAGAGAAACCTAATCAGCGGATTCTGCGACGGGTCTACAACTATGACCTGCCACCGGAACCGAATGGTCGATTCGAGACCAACACCGGCCTGGTATTCATTTGTTTCCAGAAGGACCCGTTGGAGCAGTTCAATCCGATTCAAGAGCGGCTGTCCAAGAACGACCGTCTCAATCAGTGGATTTTCCACATTGGATCCGCCGTGTTTGTTATGCCACGAGGAACTTCTGAGGAGGAGTACTGGGCCCAGGACCTTTTCGAGGCCTGAGTTTTGACCGTGCGGTAAAGTGTGTGAACGACTGACGAAGGTCACCAGGTATGTGATTTTCGAAGACACTTTGAAAAGGAGTACACGCACGCCGTGTCAGAAGAATTTGCAACCCCAGCACCGTTTTCCGTGCCCGCAGGAGTTTCTGCGGGCGAGGCGATGAGAGACCTGGGTTTCCCGAACAAGGGCGTTGACGCCATCGTTTGTGTCCGCGACCCTGAAGGCAATTTGAAGGATCTGTCCTTTAAGCCAGAAGTGGAAACCGTCTTCGAGCCCGTTCCGGCGAATACTCCGGACGGTCGCGATGTCATCCGCCACTCTGCGACTCACGTGATGGCTCAGGCCGTGCAGTTGGAGTTCCCTGGGACGAAGCTGGGCATTGGCCCTGCCATCGACAATGGTTTCTACTACGACTTCCGTGTCGATGAGCCTTTCTCGCCGGAGGATCTCAAGCGCATCGAAAAGCGTATGAAGAAGATCATCAAGTCTGGTCAGCGATTCGAGCGCTTCGCGTTCGAGTCTGCCGATCAGGCGCAGGAAGCGCTTGCCGACGAGCCGTATAAGCTCGAGCTGATTGTTGAAAAGTCGGCCGGCAAGGTGTCCGAAGATGATGAGGCCAATGTCGACGTCGGTGGTGCAGGTACGACCTTGACCGGCTACCGCAACGTCAATCCGCGTACTGGCGAGACCGAGTGGTTTGATCTTTGCCGCGGCCCGCACGTGCCGACCACTCGTTACATCCCTGCTTTTAAGATCACGCGTTCTTCCGCTGCGTACTGGCGGGGTGACCAATCTCGAGATAACCTGCAGCGTGTTTACGGCACTGCGTGGGAGTCCAAGGAAGCGTTAGACGAGTACCTTGACCGCATGCTCGAGGCTGAGAAGCGCGATCACCGCCGTTTGGGCTCCGAGCTGGATTTGTTCAGCTTCCCGGATGAGATTGGTTCTGGTTTCCCGGTATTCCATGTCAAGGGTGGCATCATCCGCAACGAGATGGAGCAGCACTCCCGTCGCCGTCATATCGAAGCGGGCTATGACTTTGTGAACACGCCGCACGTAACTAAGGGTGACTTGTTCAAGAAGTCTGGTCACCTTGACTTCTACGCGGATGGCATGTTCCCGCCGATGCAGCTCGACGGCGAATATGACGAACACGGCAACTGCACCAAGGCTCCGCAGGACTACTACGTCAAGCCGATGAACTGCCCGATGCACAACCTCATTTTCGCATCGCGTGGTCGCAGCTACCGTGAACTTCCGATTCGTATGTTCGAGTTCGGCACCGTCTACCGCTACGAGAAATCAGGCGTTATCCACGGTCTTACCCGAGCCCGTGGCTTTACGCAGGACGATGCCCACATCTACTGCACCGAGGATCAGCTGGAAGAAGAGCTCACTAATGTCCTCGACTTCATCATTTCGCTTCTGCGTGACTACGGCCTGGATGACTTCTACCTGGAGCTGTCTACGAAGGACGAAAAGAAGTTCGTCGGCTCGGATGAAATTTGGGAGAAGTCCACAGCTATTCTCCAGCGCGTTGCCGATGCTTCTGGCCTCGAGCTCGTTCCTGATCCGGGCGGAGCCGCTTTCTATGGTCCGAAGATTTCCGTCCAAGCCCGCGATGCCATCGGCCGTACTTGGCAGATGTCGACGGTACAGCTCGACTTCAACCTGCCGGAGCGCTTCGAGCTCGAGTACACCGCACCTGACGGAACCAAGAAGCGCCCGATTATGATTCACCGTGCGCTTTTCGGCTCCATCGAACGTTTCTTTGGCGTCCTATTGGAGCACTACGCAGGTGCTTTCCCGGCTTGGCTGGCTCCGGAACAGGTTGTTGGTATTCCGGTTGCGGATGACTGTATCCCACACCTGGAGGACTTTGCTGCACAGCTGAAGTCTCGTGGCATCCGTGTCCACGTGGATACGTCCGATGACCGCATGCAGAAGAAGATTCGCAACCACACCCAGGCCAAGGTTCCGTTCATGATTCTGGCTGGTGCCCGTGACATTGAGGCAGGTGCCGTCAGCTTCCGGTTCCTCGATGGCACCCAGATTAACGGGGTGGCAGTTGAGAAGGCTGTGGACATCATCTGTGATTGGGTTGCTTCGCGGAATAACGAACAGCCGAACAAGGAGAATGTCTCTGCTCTCTAGAGGTCGTTAACGCTCTCTAATTCGACCGCGTTGTTTTAACTGGTGAACCACGCGTGGTAATCCAAAGAAGTTGACCGCGAGGTCGTAAACTACAGCAGAGAAATATATGTGGTCGGGGCTCGAATGGGGACCCGGCCACGCAACGAAGGGGATGGCAGTGAATCAGTCGGGAAGTGAAGAGTTGCCTCCGCAGCAGCAGGGCAATGCCGGCCAGCAGGAATCGTCTGATGGCGTATACGTCGACAGCGGTTACGGCGAACCGGATCGGCTCACGCGCTTATGGGCACCGTACCGGCTGGATTACATCGTCAAGCGTGGTGTGCATAACTCCAAGCCATCCCGTAACCCCTTCGTTGATTTGCCGAAGCAAAGCGATGAGGAAGCACTCATTATCGCTCGCGGCGAGTGGGTGTACGCCGTTCTGAATCTGTTCCCGTACAACCCAGGGCACCTCATGGTGGTTCCATATCGCGAAGTCGCCAACCTTGAGGACTTGACCGACGAAGAAACAGCCGAGATGATGCGATTTGCCAAGCATGCGGTTCGTACCCTCAAATCGGTTTCGCGTCCGCACGCCGTCAATGTAGGTTTCAACTTGGGCAAAGCCTCCGGCGGTTCGGTCGCCGATCACCTGCATATGCACGTCGTACCGCGCTGGTCGGGTGACAGCAATTTTATGACCGTGATCGATGGCACCAAAGTGTTACCGCAGGCTCTTCGTCAGACTCGCGAGTTGCTTGCCGACGGCTGGCGTGCCCTTAATCAAGAGGATGGGGCAGCATGCTGAGTGTCCGTGGCAGGGCTCCAATCCGCCCAGTAGTTGAACCGATTGCCGCTGCACTTTTGCGGGTCGGCATTAGCCCGAACACGGTCACCCTGGTGGGAACGGTAGTTTCCGTTCTGCTTGCGGTAATCCTGATTCCTACCAACCATCTTTTCGCAGCTGCGGTGTCAATCGCTATTTTCACTGCTTTTGACCTGCTCGATGGCACGATGGCCAGACTGCGAGGGCGGGGAACGAAATACGGAGCGACGCTGGATGCTTCCTGTGACCGTATTACGGATGCTGCACTGTTCGGGGCGATAGCGTATTGGGTGGTGTATCGCCATGGCGCGGATTCAGTGCTGCTCATTCTGACACTGATTACCATGGGATCGTCCCAGGTCATTTCCTACGTTAAGGCTCGAGCAGAGGCTAGCGGCCTCAAGGTCAACGGTGGTCTCGTCGAACGTGCGGAGCGCCTGATTATCGGTCTAATTGGCGTCGGGCTCCAGGGGCTTGGCGTGGACTATGCCCTCTACGTCGCGATGTGGCTCCTGGCGATTGGGTCGGTATTCACCGTCGTTCAGCGCTTGTACATGGTGGCTAAGCAGCCAGAAGCGTTGGATCCCATCGCCCCGCCAGAAGGTGCAGCTGATAGTTCATCTATCAACCCTGACTCTGCTACGAAGTCCACGGGTTCGGCTGATTCCAACAACTAAAGGAGGATACGATGACTAGTTTCTTCCTGCCTCGCTCGAAAGATGATTTCGTTGCGCTCGGCTATATGGCCGGGTGGAAGATTTTTGGTCTGCTGCCGGAACGCGTGGCCTACCGCATCGGCAACATAGCCGCCGATCGTGTAGCAGCAAATCCAGCGACTACCCGCCAGCTTCGCAAGAACCTGGCTCGCGTTATGGGCTGTCCGCCTGAGGAAGTGCCGCAAGGTCTTATTCGGGCTTCCATGCGTTCCTATCTACGCTATTGGGTGGAGGCATTCCGGTTGCCCTCCATCGCGTCGCCAGAGTTGGCAGACACGGTCGAATCCACCAGCGATGGGCTCGAACGAGTTGCTGAGGCCCTCGAGGCCGGAGATTCCATCGTCATCCCACTGCCGCATTCTGGTAACTGGGATATGGCAGGTATGTGGCTCGTTTCCCGCCATGGTCGGTTCAGTACCGTGGCGGAACGGCTGAAGCCAGAGGTACTTTACGACGCTTTCGTGGAGTACCGCGAATCCCTCGGATTCCACATTCTCCCGCTTACCGGTGGCAAACCCGCGATGCCGGAACTGCAGAAGCGATTGGAAGAAGGTGGCGTTGTGTGCCTGCTGTCTGATCGTGACTTCGGCGGCCACGGGGTCCCGGTCACTTTTTTCGGCGAGCAGACGACAATGCCGGTCGGTGCAGCAAAGCTGGCACAGGACACGGGCGCTCGGCTTATGCCCGCGGGCCTGTCCTACACGCGCGATGGTTGGCGTTTTGTAGCGCATCCATTCGTGCCGACTGAGGGGCGCGATCTACCTGACATTGTCCAGGACATCGCTACTGTTTTTGAATCTGATATTGCCCAGCATCCAGCGGATTGGCACATGATGCAGCCACTGTGGCCGGCGGATAAGAAGAGGTCAAAGTAGCCGTGCGAATCGGAATGGTGTGCCCGTACTCGTTCGATGTCCCAGGAGGGGTTCAAGCTCACGCGATTGACTTGTGTGAGGAGTTTATCCGTCGCGGCCACGAGGTCAGTCTTATCGGCCCAGCTAGCGCGCAGGCGGACGTGCCGGATTTCGTTGTTCGAGGTGGTGCCGCCATCCCGATTCCGTATAACGGCTCGGTCGCTCGGCTATCTTTTGGTCCCCGCACCAGCCGTCGAGTCCGCACATGGATTGAGGAGGGTAGCTTCGACATTCTTCATATCCATGAGCCGAATTCGCCCAGTTTTTCAATGCTGTCGTTAGTAAACTCGGTCGGGCCGATTGTCGCGACCTATCACTCTGCGGCGACGGACTCCCTAGCATTGAAGTTGGCCACGCCATTTTTGCGGAAGTACCTTGAACGCATTCGGGGAGGCATCGCTGTCTCGGAAGTGGCTCGTCGCTGGCAGGTTGAGCAACTCGGCGGCGACCCGGTTCTCATTCCCAATGGTGTCCGTGTTGGAGATTTCGAGTCCTGCCCGGCCGCCTCATCGTTGCCTGAGATTCCGCCACGGCGTGAAGGGGTCTATCGGCTTGTCTTCCTCGGACGCTTCGACGAATCTCGTAAGGGCTTTGACGTCTTGCTCGACGCGTTGCCAACAATACGTGCGGAGATTCCACAGCTTGAGGTCTGTGTCGTTGGTGATGGTGATATCGCGGCAGCTCGTCGTAAAGCGGGCAGAAACGCAGATGTCCTGCATTTCGTCGGCAGACTGTCGGAGGATGCTAAGGCGTCAATACTCGCCGATGCGGATGCGTACATTGCCCCGCAGCGTGGTGGGGAGAGTTTCGGCATCGTGCTGGTAGAGGCGATGGCGGCGGGTGCGCCGGTGATCTCCAGCGACATCGATGCGTTCAAACTCGTGCTTGACGACGGCCATTACGGGCTTCACTTTGAAAACGGTAACTCCGCAGACCTTGCGGATGCAGTCGTACGCCTTTTGACGCAGCCAAAGTTGGGGGAGGAGCTTCGCGCACTCGGGCATAAGCGGGCTTGGGAGTATGACTGGTCGCAGGTCGCCGACGGCGTTCTGCGTGTGTACGATACGGTGCGCATGGATGGCGAAAAGGTCGTCATTGCGCCATAGAGATTTCCGTCGTGGCAGCTGATTAAACGCAGCGGAGTGAAAGTGGGTTTTCGGTGGACGTAACCGTTCCAATCTGGGTCGTTGTCCTAGTCATTGCGCTGATTGTCGTACTCGTTGGCGGTTTGGTGGCTTCATCGACAGCGACGCGTTTGAACCGTATGCACATTCGCACGGACTTGGCGCGTTCTTCACTGGAAGCGGCGTTGGGGCGAAGGGCCGCAGTCGCTCGTGCCGCCTACCCGGAACTCGCCGGGGTAGTGGCGAAGGTGGAAGCCACACCACTTAGAGCCAACAACACTGGGCAGCGTGCAGACGTGGAAAACGAACTGACTAGGAAAATTGTGGCGCTCTATGAGGAACAGCCCGTGGACCGGACGATGGCAATTGAGCTTTCTGACGCCCATACGCGGCTCGAGCTCGCCCGCCGTTTCTACAATGATGCGGTGACGGATACGAAAGCACTGCGAGCCAGGCCGCTAGTGCGCGCGCTGCGGCTGGCGGGCACTGCACCTGAACCGGAATATTTCGATGTTGCAGATGGACTGACAACGGCTTAATTGTGGGAAAACCCGCTGTTGTGCTGGAAGTTCGCGGTGTTTTCTGACTCAATGAACAGCACTGTCTAGTTCAGGCGTTATAGTGTTAAACGACTACAAACAGTCACATTCACCAGTTTTATTAGGGAAGTAGGGTTCGTTGAGCACGGTTGAGAACAACTCCGGGCAGGGCACCGCACGCGTCAAGCGCGGTTTCGCTGAGATGATGAAGGGCGGCGTCATTATGGACGTCGTTACTCCGGAGCAGGCCAAGATCGCTGAGGATGCCGGCGCAACTGCCGTGATGGCGCTGGAGCGCGTCCCCGCCGATATTCGCGCAGAGGGTGGCGTGTCACGTATGTCTGACCCGGACATGATTGAGGGCATTATCAATGCCGTCTCCATTCCGGTTATGGCCAAGGCCCGTATCGGCCACTTTGTTGAGGCACAGGTTCTGCAGTCCCTCGGTGTTGACTTCATTGACGAGTCCGAGGTTCTGACCCCGGCCGACTACTCGAACCACATCGACAAGTTTGACTTCACCGTGCCGTTCGTCTGTGGCGCGACCAACCTGGGTGAAGCTCTGCGCCGCATCAACGAGGGCGCTGCCATGATTCGCTCGAAGGGCGAGGCCGGTACCGGTGATGTCTCCAACGCTGTGACTCACATGCGCACCATCCGCGCTGAGATTAACCGTCTGCGTTCTATGGCTCCGGACGAGCTCTACGTTGCCGCCAAGGAGCTGCAGGCACCGTACGAGCTGGTACGCGAGGTCGCTGAGACCGGTAAGTTGCCAGTCGTGCTGTTCACCGCAGGTGGCATTGCAACTCCGGCTGACGCTGCAATGATGATGCAGCTCGGTGCTGAGGGTGTCTTTGTTGGTTCCGGTATCTTCAAGTCCGGTGATCCGGAGAAGCGCGCCAAGGCTATCGTCCAGGCAACCCAGCACTACGATGATCCGAAGGTCATCGCTGATGTCTCCCGCGGTCTCGGCGAGGCAATGGTCGGCATCAACGTCGACGAGATTCCGCAGCCGCACCGACTCGCTGAGCGTGGCTGGTAAAAATGGCTAACATCCGCGAGGTATTAGATCTGGAGCAGATTGACCGGGACATTTTCCGTGGCCCAGTCATTAAGTCAATCCTGCAGCGCACTTTCGGTGGCCAAGTTGCCGGCCAGTCCCTCGTCGCGGCGACGCGCACGGTGGGTAATACCTTCGCGGTGAACTCCCTCCACGCCTACTTTGTAGGCCCGGGCCGCCCCCATATCCCGACGGTGTACATGGTCAAGCGTATTCGCGATGGACGGTCTTTCTGCCACCGCTCCGTCGAAGCTGTGCAAGATGGCCGTACGATTTTCGTAATGCAGGTCAGCTTCCACCGTAAGGGGGATGAGGGACTCGAGCACTCTGACGTGATGCGCAAGGTGCCAGATCCTGAAGATGTGGTCACCGACACCTCTGAGATGACGAGCACACGTCGTCTACTAATGCGCGAGTGGGCGGACTGGGATATCCGGGTAGTGCCGGATGATCAGTTCGAACACAACAAGTACACCCCGTCCCAGCAGCTGGTATGGTTCCGGTGCAAGGATCGCCTGCCGGATAACGAGACCTTCCACGTCTGCACGCTGGCGTACATGTCGGATATGACTTTGCTGTCATCGGCACTCGTTCCGCATCCAGGCGTTGAGGTCCAGGAAGCCAGCCTCGACCACGCGATGTGGTTTATGCGTCCGTTCCGTGCGGATGAATGGCTGCTCTACGACCAGATTTCGCCATCGGCGCACGCGGGTCGCGCATTGACTCACGGTCGCATCTTTAACCAAAAGGGCGAGCTCGTGGCCGTCGTCACGCAGGAAGGGCTGACCCGAAGCCTGGCCCCGGGTGTCGAGCCCGTGCCAGTGGCGACGAACTTCGATGCTCGCAGTGAGAACCTAGATTAATGACACAGGAAACAATCGGTATCCTCGCTCTTCAGGGCAACGTTGCCGAACACGGATATGTGCTTGACCAGCTCGGCGTCCCGCACCGAAAGGTGCGCTTGCCCCGTGATCTGGAAGGGCTTAGCGGCCTAATTTTGCCCGGCGGCGAGTCCACAACCATGAGCAAGCTGATGGTCTTCAATGAGCTTGAAGACCCGCTGCGGGAAGCCCTCCGCGATGGCCTTCCGGCATATGGCACCTGCGCCGGCATGATTTTGCTTGCCGACGAAGTGCTCGATACCCGTCCGGATGCCGTTAGCCTGGGGGCGATTGACATCACCGTCCGTCGTAACGCATTTGGCCGGCAAGTGGATTCCTTCGAAACTGACTTGGATATTCCGCAGCTGGCGATCAGTGGTGACCAGCCGCCTGTACACGCCGCCTTTATTCGCGCACCGTGGGTCGAGCGTGTCGGTGATGATGTTGAGGTGCTAGCGCGGGTGCCAGAATCGGCTGGAGAGACCGCAGGTACAGTGGTCGGAGTACGGCAGGGGGCTGCGATGGCCACCAGCTTTCACCCGGAGTCGACGGGGGAGACGCGGCTCCACGAGTTCTTTTTGCGAGAGCTTGTCGGCATTTAAATCCCCGGTTTGTATAATGAACACCTGACGAATTCCCATCTACATGGGTATTGACGAGAGGAATGGTAGGAACTAGCACATGGCGGGTCATTCAAAATGGGCAACCACAAAGCACAAGAAGGCTGCTAATGACGCCAAGCGCGCCAAAGAGTGGGCAAAGATGATCAAGAACATCGAGGTCGCGGCTCGTACCGGCGGCGGTGATCCTGCTGGTAACCCCACCCTCGATGACATGATTAAGAAGGCCAAGAAGGCCTCGGTTCCCAACGACAACATTGAGCGTGCCCGCAAGCGTGGTTCCGGCGAGGAGTCCGGCGGTGCTGACTGGGAGACCATTGTCTACGAAGGCTATGCACCTGGCGGTGTCGCTTTGATTGTGGAGTGCCTGACTGATAACCGTAACCGTGCTGCTTCCGATGTGCGCTCGGCGTTCAACAAGAACAACGGCAACATGGCGGACAACGGCGCCGTGGCTTACCTGTTCGAAAAGAAGGGTGTCGTCGAGCTGCCGAAGGGCGAACTGACCGAGGATGACCTGCTTATGGCGGTTCTCGATGCCGGTGCAGAGGAGGTCAACGACCTGGGCGAAAAGTTCGAGGTTGTCTCCGCCTTTACCGATCTGATGAATGTCCGCACCGCTCTTGTCGATGCCGAAATGGAGTATGACTCCGCAGATCAGGACTACCGGGCTTCTACCACGGTCGCTCTCGATGCTGACGGTGCACGCAAGCTCTTCCGTCTGATTGACGCTCTCGAAGAGTCCGACGACGTGCAGAACGTCTACTCGAACGCCGACATCAGCGACGAGGTTATCGCCGAACTCGACGACTAGGCGTTTGCTTGGCGACGGTTCCGCTGACCGGCTTCCCGGCGTTAAAGGGGTGCCCGCGCAGGGTAGTCCGCAGCGCTGAATTGCGCGGTGAGCTGGTGTGAATGGAAGATCCCCATCGGAGAGTCGTCCGATGGGGATTTTTTTTTGGGGGGGGGAGACAGGCAGAGTCAAAGAGTGTGTCTGATCCTCAAGATAGCGACTGGTCAGAGCCCGCCTGCGGGTAGCTCCACACCCTGGGGGGGTAAGGAGAAAAACCGACAACCCGACACACTGGCAACCTCAAAAAATTACGGGCTGCGCGTGTGAATACGGCTGCAAATGTGAAACTGTGCGAGTTTATGTCACTATCAGACGATTTTTCAGGTCATTTTTGTCATAAACGCAGTCAGTAACTCGCATTGGGGTAAGTAGCGAAGGGTGCCCGCCCGCCGACGCACCGGTCGACACGCCAGACGGACACACTTTTGCCAATAAACCCGATTTTGGTTTCTGAAAGTTTTAGTAGAACCGTTTTAAGAGAACCACTGAGTCGGAGGTCCCGCCATCAGCAACAGTGTGAAGACCACGGCGAGAACAATCAGGATGACGAATGCCGAGATAAACGGGCGGCGAATAATCATCGCGAGTGCCCACTCGAAAATGCCCTGTGGCTCCTCGGATTCGTCGGTAAAGCGCCAGGGCCGATCCAAGAGGCCTGCCTTCAGGGTGTTTCGTTCAAACGGATAGGTTGCGAATGGAATGATAGAAGAGGCGAGGCCGATGACACCGCGGCCAAAGCTCCACTGCTGGTTGATCCACACCATGATGGTGGTGACTACGTAGCACAGGAACGTAAAACCGTGGATGCCGCCGAAGATGGTGGTGGCGATGTCAGTGACTTTGAACAGGTACTTCAGTGCCAGCCCCAAGAGCAGCAGAGCCCACGTGACCATTTCAGCTGCAGCGAGAACGCCGTAGAGCTTCTTCGGTGAATTCATGGTGTTAAACCTATCAGAACCAACGGTTGGTACCCCGTGTAGCTACGATACAAACAGCTGTTCGAAATGTGGTATTAGTGGAGAGGTGAATTATCGAGCTGGATCTCTGCGGGTGATGGGTATCGACCCTGGCCTTACTCGTTGTGGTCTCTCCATTGCGGAAGGTGCTCAGGGCAGGAAAGTCATTCCCATTGCGGTGGGGGTCGCCCGCACACCAACCACGGCATCGTTGGAGGATCGTCTTCTACGGCTTTCCAATGCCGTGGAGCAGTGGATGGATGAGTACGAGCCGGACGTGGTTGCGATGGAACGGGTATTCGAGCGCGGCAACGTGTCCACCGTAATGCAGACTGCGCACGCGGTTGGTGTCCTTGTCCTCGCTGCGGCTAGACGCGGTTTGGAAGTGCATATGTACACGCCGTCGGAGGTAAAGAAGGCGCTTACCGGCAACGGCCGGGCCGATAAGAAGCAGATGACCATGATGGTGACGAGAATCCTCGGGTTGGAAACTCCGCCAAAACCTGCGGACGCAGCGGATGCGTTGGCCATCGCTATCTGCCACTGTTGGCGTGGTCCGGTTCTGCAACGCCAGCGCGACACCTTGGCTGCGCTTGCTAAGCAGCACGAGGAGCGGGAGCTGGAGCTTTCTCGCCGTGAGAATCCCTCGCGGTAGGGGGATCTTGCTAGAGAACACTTGTGAGTTCGGCGTTTATCGCGGTGTCTTTAGGGAAGCCGTAGTGAAAGGAATTGTAAGAAGTGATTGCATCTCTTCGCGGTGAGGTTATCGATCTCGGTGCGGACTATTGCGTTATCGAGTGCGGTGGTGTCGGGCATTTGGTCACCATTACGGGCAGGTTAGCTTCTCAGTTGGTGAGGCATGAGCAGACTTTCATGTTGACCACAATGGCGGTTCGTGAAGATGCGATTACGCTTTTTGGTTTTGCCAACTCGCAGGAACGTGAGATGTTTGCGCTCTTGCGCACTGTCTCGACAGTGGGGCCAAAAGTAGCGATGTCTGTTCTATCGGTACTGTCGCCGGCCGAGATTGCCAATGCGGTTGCCTCAAAGAATGCCAAGGCCCTCCAGGCGGCTAACGGCGTCGGCAAGCGATTGGCGGAGCGCCTGTTGGTTGAGTTGAAGGATAAGGTCGAGGTTTTCGCGGATAGGGCGGTATCCCAGCCGGAGGAAGCTGCAAGCGGAGCAGCGCCTGGCATTGTTTTGAAGGCAGATCTGGATCAGGTCGTTGGTGCATTGGTCGGGCTTGGGTTCCCGGAAGCTGATGCGAATGAGGCAGCGGAGACCGTTGTTCGGATTGATCCGACCTTGGATACATCAATGGCGCTGAAGGCGGCGCTAAAGACATTGGGCGAAAAGTAAATCCAGGTCGAGGACCTGCAGCTACATTGATGATGAAAAATGGCAGTGCACTAGGATGAGGGGACTATGAGCGATATCGAGCGCACGGAGTTTAACGTGTCGGGCAATCCCTTCAGGGACTCTTTAGGTGGAGCAGCCAACGACCATTTTGGCGGTGGGGGAAATGGTGCACAACGTGATGTCGATGCCCGTGCTCAGGTCGAGGAAGTCGATGCGGAATCGAACCTGCGACCAAAGTCGTTAGGGGAGTTTATCGGCCAACCCAAGGTCCGCGAGCAGCTGGATTTGGTGCTCTCCGGGGCACGGGGACGAAATGTGACTCCGGACCACATTCTGCTGTCGGGACCTCCCGGCCTGGGGAAGACCACCATGGCCATGATCATTGCGCAGGAGATGGGGTCCTCCCTGCGAATGACGTCCGGTCCGGCGCTTATTCGCGCTGGCGATTTGGCAGCAATGCTATCGAACCTGCTCGAGGGCGATGTACTCTTCATTGACGAGATCCACCGCATTGCCAGGCCCGTGGAGGAAATGCTCTACATGGCAATGGAAGATTTCCGTATTGATGTCATCGTGGGAAAGGGGCCTGGAGCTACGTCAATTCCACTCGAGATTCCACCTTTTACGCTGGTAGGCGCAACGACGCGCTCGGGTATGCTGACTGGCCCACTGCGTGACCGTTTCGGTTTTACTGCGCAGATGGAGTTCTACGAGGTCGAGGATCTGACAAAGGTGGTTACCCGTGCCGCTGGGATCCTCGGGGTGGATATCAGCCCAGAGGCTGCAGTGGAGATTGCCTCGCGTTCGCGAGGTACACCGCGAATTGCCAACCGTCTACTGCGTCGCGTTCGCGATTTCGCAGATGTTCACTCCGGTGGCGTTATTGATCTTGGTGCGGCCAAGGCGGCGTTGATTGTCTTCGATGTCGATGAGCTTGGGCTGGACCGCTTGGACCGCGCAGTGCTGACTGCCCTGGTCAAGGGGCACGGTGGCGGCCCGGTGGGCGTGAATTCCCTGGCGTTGGCAGTCGGTGAGGAGCCCTCGACTGTGGAAGAAGTGTGCGAGCCCTACCTGGTCCGTGCCGGGATGATTGCGCGTACATCGCGCGGACGCGTGGCAACTGCCCGAGCATGGCGGCACTTGGGGTTGCAGCCGCCGGAGGGAACTATCGGAGAATAGCTTTCTCATCGACCCGGCCGGGGCAGTGTGGAATTGCTAGCTGGCAATTCGTTAAACTCGGCAGACATGGATCAAACTATTCTCCTCCTACTTATTTTCTTGTTCCTGGCGCTGCCAATTTGGCAGATCATCAAGCAGAACAAGCAGGTGCGCACCATTCGGGACATGCAGGATAAGTTGGCCCCGGGCGCAGAGGTCATCACCGGTTCCGGTATGCATGGTGTGGTCGTTGATACGACCGAAACAACCGTCGACCTGATTATCGCTGACGGCATCGTGACCCGTTGGGAAAAGGGCGCCATTGCCCGCAACCTCACCACCGGTACCGGAGCTAGCTACGCTCACCGTGACCGACGTGGCCGTGTTTCCGATGCGCCAGATGACCACGTCGGCGACGTCCAAGAAATCACCGGCCACGGCCCGGCTGACAATGCAGCTTCGGACGTCAATGAGCAGGTCGAGAACCCGAATACTCCGAGTACCCCGGATAACCCGGGTACAGACGGTTCCACTTCCACCGAAAAGCAGTAGCAGTTTTTTGCACGCCCACGCCCCGTCGGTTTGCATGCATCCAAGCTGTAGCGTGCGCCGTGAGGCTAGCGGGCGCGTCCCAGGTTTCGCCGTCGGCAAGCGTGGGCAAGATTTTCACTAAATAGGTACAAGTCAAAACCGGCGCACTACGCTAAATCGGTTATTCTCTAGCGGTTGGTGTTTATAGCTTTGCTTAGCGACGCCCGCAATGCCTCTTCCTGGTATCGCGCGATTTCGCGGTGCGGTTATAGACCTGCGTTTCTACCCGAAGCGCTTAAGTACCTAAACGTCACGATTCAGGAGACTTTGCTTTGAACAGCAAATCCAGATCCGGTGCGAATACATTCAAGAGGAACTGGCCGCAGTGGCTGTTGGCACTGTTTGTTGGCTTCCTCATCCTTACGTACGCACTCGTCTTTTTCACCGGCGGCGGATCAGCCAAGCCAAAGTTGGGCATCGACTTGCAGGGTGGTACCCGAGTAACCTTGGTGCCGCAGGGCGAAAAGCCGACGCGCGATCAGCTGGACCAGGCTCGCAAGATTCTGGAGAACCGCGTAAACGGCATGGGCGTCAGCGGCGCTCAAGTTGTCACCGACGGTGACACGCTGGTCATTACCGTGCCGGGTGAAGACTCACAGGAGGCGCGTACGCTCGGCCAGACTTCGCAGCTCTTCTTCCGTCCGGTAGAACAGCCCACCCAGGGCCCTGATGAAGCTGCCTTTGGCGAGGTAGTTAAGAAGACTGCTGAAGATTGGGTGTCAATCGGTGTCCTGTCGAAGGAGGACGCCACCAAGCGTGTTGATGACCTCTACAAGGACATGAACGAAACGCAGAAGCGTGCAATTGATGCCTTCAAGGAACAGAACCCAGATCAGCCGGTTCCCGAGGAGCTGACCAAGTCGCTGGGCGAGGCCCCGAAGTTGGACGCAACAGCTCCGGCAAAGCCGGCGAACTCAATTGAAGCGGCCGAGCTGCGTACGAAGGTTCGTGACGTGCTGTTGGCGACTCGCCAGTCCGAAGACCCAACGACACAGTTTGCAGCCGCTGCGCTGATGACCTGCGATAACCGCGATGCAGTTGATCCGCTACAGGGGGCCGATGACCCGGCCAAGCCGCTGGTGACCTGTGCGCCCGAAGGCGGTAAAGCCATCTTCCTGGGCAAGGCTCCGCTGTTGATTGGGCAGGAGGACGAGGCCAAGGGCCAGCGTCTGTCCGGCGACGCTATTGATACCAATGCGCCGATTAACGGTGGTTACGATCAGCAGTCTGGTCAGATTCAGGTCTCCTTTAGCTTCAAGTCCGGGAAGAATGACACCGGCGCTCGCACATGGACCAAGTTGACCAATGACTACCTGCAGCGGCAGGTCGCTATCGTGTTGGACTCGAAGGTCATTTCCGCCCCGGTGATTCAGGAGGCAACCCCAGTTGGTTCTGCCACCCGCATCACGGGCGACTTCTCAATCGACGAGGCACAGGGGCTGGCCAATAACCTGCGTTATGGTGCACTGCCGCTGTCGTTCGCAGGTGAGGACGGCGAGCCGGGCGGCACCACCACGACTATCCCGGCCATGCTTGGTTCGGCTTCCTTGGAAGCCGGTCTGCTTGCCGGCATTATCGGTATCGCCCTGATTGTCGTCTACGCGATTGCTCTCTACCGCGGCCTGGGCGTGATTTCGCTGGTTTCGCTGGCAGCAGCTGGAGCGATGGTCTACGGCGTCCTTGTCCTTCTTGGTCGTTGGATTGGCTACTCGCTCGATCTCGCTGGCATCGCCGGCATCATCATCTCTATCGGCGTAACGGCTGACTCCTTCATCGTCTTCTTCGAACGCATTAAGGACGAAATCCGCGCGGGTAGAACTTTCCGCTCCGCGGTTCCGCACGCTTGGCGACGAGCACGGCGCACCATCCTATCGGGTAACTTTGTGTCCATCATTGCGGCTGTGGTTCTTTACATCCTGGCCGTTGGCGATGTCCGCGGTTTCGCGTTCACACTTGGTCTCTCCACAGCATTCGACATTGTGACGGCTTTCCTCGTGACTGCGCCGTTGGTCATCCTGGCTACTCGTAAGTGGCCAGCTTTGTCCAAGCCGTCGATGAACGGCTTCGGCTCGGTCATGGAGATTGCACAGAGGAATAAGACTGTAGCTGCCGGTAAGAAGGCCGGAGCCTCCGATGCCTCCGCCAGTACGGCTGCCGACACCGGTGCAGCTCACTCCAGCGCGAATGAGGGGAAGTAGGAATCCATGAATACTACTCAGACGAATCCGGCGCTAATCACTGAGCCAGAAAGCGTGAAAGACGACTCCTTCTTCCGCCGCCTCTACACCGGCGAGGGTGGAATCAACATCGTCGGCAAGCGGAAGCGCTGGTACCAGATTGCCGTCGCCATCATCGTTGTTGCTTTCGCAGCGATGCTGATTCGCGGGTTCAGCTTCGGTATCGACTTCGAGGGCGGTACCAAGATGACTATGCCGCCGGCCTCAGTGACAACTGAGCAGGCCGAGGAGGTTTTCACCGAGGCCACCGGCGTGAAGCCGGAGCTGGTGCAAATTATCGGTTCTGGTGAGGGCCGAATCCTGGAGATCACCTCTGAGAAGCTGACTCAGGACCAGATTAATAGTGCTCGCATCGCGTTGAATGATGCATTCAAGCCCGTCGATGTGCAGGGGCAGCAGACCCCGGATGCCATTGGTGACTCGACCGTGTCGGAGTCGTGGGGCTCTTCGATTACCAACCGAATGCTGCTGGCTGCAGTGGTGTTCCTGGGTCTGGTGTTCATCTACATCACCATTCACTTCGAGCGCGACATGGCCATTGCCGCAATTCTCGCCCTGGTTGTGGATGCAATCGTGATTATGGGCATCTACGCGCTCATTGGTCTTGACGTCACCCCGGCAACCATTATCGGCTTGCTGACAGTGCTGTCGTTCTCCCTGTACGACACCGTCGTGGTTTTCGACAAGGTCGACGAGAACACGGCAGGCTATCGTTCATCGACCCGTAGAAGTTACGCCGAGTTGGTGAACCTGGCGGTCAACCAAACCATCATGCGTTCTATCAACACCACGGTGTCGACGCTCCTGCCAATCCTGGCACTGATGGTCATCGCCGTGGGCATGCTAGGGGTCGGAACGCTGAAGGACCTTGCACTCGTTCAGCTCATCGGCATTATTCAAGGTACGTTCTCTTCGATCTTCCTGGCTTCGTCGCTGTTGGTGTCTCTTAAGTCGCGGCAGCGTGAATACCGCAAGCATGAAGAGGCGGTACTGTCTGCCCGCGCAAAGGCATCTGAGGGAGCCGGTTCGGGCACCGATTCCGCCACCACTGATGTTGCGGAGGACTCGGGCTCGAAGGAGCCGTCGGCAAGCGAGATGGAGCAGTCGACGCCGAAACGAACGGTGACGACTCCGAAGCTTGAGGGCGATGAAGACAAGCCGCTGTCCTGGCGTCCGGGGCAGTAGGAGGTAGCGCCTCCCAGTGGTTCGGGTGAAACTACTTTAAAAGCGCATTGTGCGGGTATCGTTGACAGGTACCCGCACTTTTTCTTTTCGCCGAAAAGGAGCTTAAACCTGTGTCGTATGCACACGCGCGTGAGGCATTAGCCGATCAGATTCGGTTCGTGCCCGATTTTCCAGTTGAGGGCGTACTCTTCGAGGACCTGACGCCGGCGCTTGCCGACGCCACGACGTTCGCCCTGATTGTGGACGAGATTTCCGCCAAGGTGGAAGAGTTCGGGGCTGATGTTATAGGCAGCCTAGATGCGCGTGGATTCCTGCTGGGTTCTGCGGTGGCGTACAAGCTTGGACTGGGAGTGCTCGCTATTCGTAAGAAGGGTAAGCTACCACCGCCTGTGCTGACCGAGACCTATGAACTGGAATATGGTACGGCCGCGCTTGAGATTCCGGCTAGTGGGTTTGAGCTGAAGGGCAAGAAGGCCGTACTTGTCGACGATGTGTTGGCAACTGGTGGCACCCTGTGTGCAGCTCGCGCCCTGCTGGAGACCGCTGGTGTCGAGGTAACCGGGCTGTGCACCGTGCTGGAGGTTGAAGGCCTGGGAGCTCGGGAGAAGCTTGCTGATCTGCCTTTGTACGTGGTTAATAAGGGGTGAATGAGTCATGGCTGAAGGGCCCGCACGCCGTTATGGTGCCCGCCTAGCGCGAAGCCTTACCGGCAACAGAACGAAAATCCGCCCGGTGCTAGATCCCCTTGTCGCGGTGCATCGACAGGTGCATCCGCGCGCAGATTTGGCTGTGCTTCAGCGTGCCTACGATACCGCCGAGCGCCTTCACGACGGCGTGTACCGGAAATCCGGCGAGCCATACATCACTCACCCGCTTGCAGTCGCCACTATTGCCGCCGAGATCGGCATGGATACCACCACGCTGGTGGCAGCGCTGCTACATGACACGGTCGAAGATACCGATTACACGCTGGAGGACCTGGAGCGGGACTTCGGCCCAGAAGTCGCACGACTGGTCGACGGTGTGACCAAATTGGATAAGGTCGCGTTGGGCTCCGCCGCCGAGGCAGAGACCGTGCGAAAGATGATTATCGCCATGAGCCAGGACCCGCGCGTGCTGGTTATCAAGGTGGCTGACCGGCTGCATAACATGCGCACAATGCGCTTCCTGCCGCCGGAAAAGCAGGCTAAGAAGGCCCGTGAGACCCTCGAGGTGATTGCACCGCTGGCGCATCGTTTGGGAATGGCCAGCGTGAAGTGGGAGTTGGAAGATCTCTCCTTCGCCATTTTGTACCCGAAGAAGTACGACGAGATTGTGCGTTTGGTCGCAGATCGAGCGCCGCAGCGGGACCGGTACATCCAGGAAGTCTCCGAGATGATTCAGAAGGATCTGAAGGAGTCTCACATTGCTGCTGAGGTACAGGGCAGGCCGAAGCACTACTGGTCGATTTATCAGAAGATGATTGTCCGCGGCCATGAGTTCGACGAGATTTTTGACCTGGTCGGACTTCGAGTTCTGGTGGACACGACCAAGGATTGCTATGCCGCGATGGGTGCCGTCCACTCGCTGTTCAAACCTATGCCGGGGCGATTCAAGGACTATATTTCCGCGCCGCGTTTCGGGGTTTACCAGTCGTTGCACACAACGGTCATCGGTCCAGGTGGCTCCCCGCTAGAAGTGCAGATTCGCACCCATGAGATGCACTACAACGCTGAGTACGGCATTGCCGCACACTGGCGCTACAAGGAAACCAAGGGCTCTCACAAGGGAGATTCCGCCGAAGTCGATCAGATGGCGTGGATGCGTCAGCTGCTGGATTGGCAGCGGGAGGCCGCAGATCCTAACGAGTTCCTGGACTCCCTGCGCTATGACCTCTCAGTCACTGAAATTTTTGCGTTCACACCTAAGGGCGATGTCATCACATTGCCTGCGGACTCCACGCCGGTCGACTTTGCCTACGCGGTCCATACTGAAGTAGGTCACCGATGTATTGGTGCCAAAGTCAACGGCAAGCTAGTGGCGTTGGAATCACCGCTAAAAACTGGCGACCGCGTCGAGATTTTCACGTCCAAGGATGCCGATTCCGGTCCGTCTAAGGACTGGGAGAAGTTTGTTAAAACTCCACGTGCGCGGGCAAAGATCCGTCAGTGGTTTGCCAAAGAGCGCCGCGAGGAGGCACTCGATGCCGGCCGTGACGCACTGGCTGCAGAGGTACAGCGCGGCGGTCTGCCGATGCACCGCCTGTTCACTCCGGCGTCCATCAAGCAGATTGCCTCCGAGCTGCACTATGCGGATGTCGATGCGCTCTATACCGCTATCGGTAAGGGGCAGGTCTCAGCGCAGCATGTGACTCACCGGCTGATGGCGCAGTTCTCGAGCGCGGACGATGCCGAAGAGCAGTTGGTCTCCCGCACGCCAATTTCAAAGATGAACGTGCACAACACTCCGCGCCGCGCTGACAGCACGGGTGTGTTGGTAGAAGGCAGCGCGGATATGGCCGCTAAGCTTGCCAAATGCTGTACGCCTGTGCCGGGCGATGCCATCTTTGGCTTCGTCACCCGCGGCGGTGGGGTCAGTGTGCACCGTACGGACTGCACTAATGCGGAGAAGCTGCACCAGGAGCCGGAGCGCATTATCGAGGTCTCCTGGGCAACAGATTCCTCCGGTGCGGTCTTCATGGTTACGGTGCAAATCGAAGCACTTGACCGTCATGGACTGCTCTCGGAGATTACTCGCGTCTTCTCCGATCAGAAGGTCTCAATCCTGTCGACGTCCTCCCATACCTCCGATGACCGCGTTGCCGTAATGCGTTTTAGCTTCGAGGTTTCGGACACTAAGCAGATGGGCTATATCTTCAACATTCTGCGCGGTGTCGAGGGAGTCTTCGATGTCTACCGCATTACTTCTGGTCAGTAGGCGGTTTAGCAGCCCATCGATATGTGAAAAAGGATGAGGCCGCGTAGGTATTAAAACAGGGCCAAGGTGAAACACCTTGGCCCTGTTTTTGATTAATTTCTGAATCAGTCAGTTGAGTCAGCTACTTGACTTCCGCCTTCTCAATACGGACTTCCTTAGCTGGCTTACCGTCAGAGGTACCGCCGCCCTCGATACCGTTCTTCGCAATGTCCGCAACCGTCTTGGTGCCCTCGTCAGTCATGGAGCCAAGCACGGTGTACTGCGGAGGCAGCTGAGAATCTGCCCAGTTGAGGAAGAACTGGCTGCCGTTGGCATCTGGGTCGCTCGGGTTTGCCATGGCGATAGAGCCCTTCGGGTACACCAACGGGGTATTCTGATCCAGACCAGAATCCTTGACCGGCCATTCGCCAGCGAACTTGAAGCCCGGGCCGCCGGTACCGGTACCAGTCGGGTCGCCACACTGCAGAACGTTCAGGCCACCACCGGTAATACGGTGGCACACAGTGTCATTGAAGTAGTCGGACTTGGCCATGTGCTCAATTGCATTGACGCCGCAAGGTGAAATAGCGCGGTCCAGCTCCATCGGAATGTCGCCCTGGTTAGTCTTCAGGGTGATGGTTACAGTGCCAGTGGCGGGAACGTTGTCGGTAGCTGGCTTATCTATGTCCTTCGATGCCTCGCCATCATCCGGGTAGTCACAGGTCACGGTTTCCGGAAGTGGGGAAGAGCGCTTCATTGGAACCTTTTCACCGCTGACAGGAGTAGCTGTCAGAGCTGCAGGTTCGACTGGAGTCGTGGATTCATCAGCGGCCTCATTGTCGTCAGCGCCGCCAGCCGTGGTCAGCAAGTAGATGCCGCCACCGATAAAGAGCAGGATAGCCAAGGTAGTTACGACAACGCCCAGTGGCTTCAGCTTCTCGGCACGTGCACGGCGCTTAAGTTCGCGCTCGAGCGTCCGCATCGCATCTTTGCGCCTTTGCTCATTATTGGCCACTAGTCTTTCTCCGTATCTGTTAGTCATCTATTGCTGGTGACGGAACACCAGCGGACGATTTTGCCCATTGATAGTGACCGCATTTGAAGTAACAGCTCAGTCGGTCACCGTCGCGTACACAATCGACCATTATGCCCGGGATTGCTTCCCATTTGCGAGATGACAGGCCAACGAGCAAGGGGAAAGGTGCTCTCTTCCCGTTGTTGGAAGGCGCAAATAGCCTGCCGGAGGCTGTACACAATCGTTACAATGGAGCGCCATGGAGATATTTGGTTTTGCAGCCGGCCCTTTTCAAACCAACTGCTACGTGGCAACAGGCGCTCCGGAAATGGACGGCCTGTCCACCCCATGCGTCATTGTTGACCCGGGCATGGGGGCGTTCGAGGTAGTACGCGGCGAGGTTGAGAAGCGAGATTGGAAGCCGGAAGCAATTCTGCTGACCCATGGTCATATCGACCATGTCCGCGATGTCGCGGAGGCCTCCGACTTCTGGGATATCCCCGTCTTCATTCACGAAAGCGACAATGTGTTGCTGGCCAATCCGAAGCTCGGCGGTTCTTCTTTCGGACACCTCTTTGACATCGATTCTATGCAGGCTTATACGGAAGCCGATTTCTTCGAGGATGGCGACGAAGTAAAGTGGGCAGGGTTGAATTTCGAAGTCATTCACGCTCCGGGTCACTCTCCGGGATGCGTGATGCTGCGCGCTTCCGATGGGGAAGATGAGATTGTCTTCAGCGGGGACGTCCTCTTTAAGGGGGCTATCGGTCGCGTAGATTTGCCGGGCAGTAGTCCGGAGCACATGCAGCAGTCGTTGAAGGATAAGGTCCTCCCGCTGGCGGATGACCTCATGATTCTTCCGGGCCATGGCTCCGCATCGTCGATAGGCGAGGAGCGCGCGACCAACCCGTTCCTGCAAAACCTCACCTAGCCTGGCTGACACCTCGTGAGAGTTGGCAGGTAGAGTTAGCGGGGTGAACTCTAGCCAGAAGCCAAAGAAGTTGAAGCCATTCTCCGCGCCCAAGGGCGTGCCGGATTACGTCCCGCCGGTCTCCCGCGAATTCGAGGCGGTGCGAAACTCATTCCAGCACCGCGCACGACTTGCGGGCTATGAGCACATTGAGCTGCCAATTTTCGAGGACACCGGGCTTTTTGCACGTGGCGTAGGTGAATCGACGGACGTCGTCACCAAGGAGATGTACACGTTCGCCGACCGCGGCGGCCGCTCCGTCACCCTGCGCCCGGAGGGTACCGCGGGCGTGATGCGCGCGGTCATTGAGCACAATTTGGATCGCGGTCAGTTGCCGGTCAAGCTTTCCTACGCGGGGCCATTCTTCCGCTATGAACGCCCGCAGGCAGGCCGTTACCGTCAGTTGCAGCAGGTGGGCGTAGAGGCAATCGGCGTCGATGATCCTGCGCTGGACGCTGAAGTCATCGCGCTTGCCGACGCATGCTTCCGCGGTATCGGACTCGAAGGTTTCCGCCTTGAACTGACAAGCCTTGGCGACAACACCTGCCGCCCTGAATATCGCGCTAAGCTGCAGGAGTTCTTGTTTGACCTGCCTCTGGATGAGGAAACGCGCCACCGTGCAAACATCAACCCGCTGCGCGTCCTCGACGATAAGCGACCGGAAATGCAGGAAATGCTTGCCGACGCGCCGCTGATGCTGGACCACCTTTCTGACAGCGCTCGCGGTCACTTTGAAGCTGTGACTGGACTGTTGGATGACATGAAGGTGCCCTATGTCATCAATCCTCGAATGGTGCGCGGACTGGACTACTACACCAAGACGTGCTTCGAGTTTGTTCACGACGGCCTTGGTGCTCAGTCGGGTATCGGCGGCGGTGGTCGCTACGACGGGCTGATGGCGCAGCTAGGCGGCCAAGAGCTGTCTGGAATTGGCTTTGGTTTGGGTGTGGATCGCGCGCTGCTCGCACTGGAAGCAGAGGGCAAGCATGCCAGCGATGGTCGACGCGTCGATGTGTATGGTGTTGCGCTCGGTGAAGAAGCCGCTCACGCTATGGCGGTGCAGATCAATAAGCTGCGCCAAGCGGGTATCCGCGCAGATATGTCCTACGGCGGCCGCGGTCTGAAGGGCGCGATGAAGGGTGCCGATCGCGCTGGAGCCCGATTTGCGTTGGTCCTCGGCGAGTCTGAATTGGCCGCGGGCGAGGTTCAGCTGAAGAACCTTGAGTCCCACGAGCAGCACGCAGTCGCCCTAGATGCACTGGTTCAGGAGTTGCAGTCGCGCATCTAGGAAACGCGCATTTGTTAAGTGCGGAGTCTAGCTGTAGACGCCGCGCTCGAGAGTGTCGCACTGAGACATCTTTCCTGACTTGTAGCCGGTGAGGAATGCCTTCGTACGCTGCTCGGCCGAGCCGTGGGTCCAGGAGTCCGGTTGAACACCACCGCCGGAATGCTGCTGGATGGTGTCATCGCCAATGGCCTTCGTAGTTTTGAGGGCATCGGCAACTTGCTCGTCGGAAAGCGGTTCGAGGATTGCGTCCGGCCCCTTGTCCGCGTAATGAGCCCAGATACCCGCGTAGCAGTCGGCCTGCAGCTCGATCTTTACAGCGTCGGAATCGGGGCCCGGTTCGTTGTAGTTACTGCGGCCGAGTGTGCCCTCCAACCTTTGGATATGGTGGGCGAATTCGTGGGCCACGACGTATTCCTGTGCGAGCGGTCCGTTGCCTCCGCCCATGCGCTCCAGGGTGCTAAAGAACTCCGTGTCGAAGTAGGCCGTTTGATCGGCGGGGCAGTAGAACGGGCCGGTGGACGAGGACGCTGCGCCGCAGCCCGACTGAGTGGAGCCTTCAAAGAGGACTAAGCCTGGGTTCGTGTACTCGATGCCGGCCTGTGCGGGGAGTTGTTCTTCCCAGACTCGGTCGACCGAAATACCGGTGAATTCCATCCGGCAATCGATGCGGCTGTTGGCATCTTCGCCGGTCTTGCAGGGATCCTCGCCAGGGGACTGCTGTGCAGTCTGCGAGGACTGGTTGTTCTGGGCACCTGTCAGCTGTCCCAATTGTCCCGGGTCGCCGCCGAGAAGTAAGTACAGGCCGATGAGGACAAGGCCGCCGATACCGCCACCGCCTACGGCGATAGCGCGGCCACCACCCGAGCGTCGCTCGGCACGAGCCGAGCTCTTTTGGAAGTCATTCCGGAAGGTCATAGGAGTAAGACTATTGCATAAGGTGCGGAAAACGGGCCATTGAATAGCGCTGCGTCATAGTATCCGCATGTAAATCAACGTCAGGATCTACGGAGAACTTTGTCTAAGTGAGTACATGAAGCCCGAGGTAGGCCCAAGGCGATGACCGGTAATAAGCAAAATAGCCGGGGTCTTCTTCTCACCTTTCTGGCTTCAAGGTAGACTACACGGACGAAACCGCTATCCACAGCGTTAATCCCTATAGCACCAATTTTGGAAGGACCAATTCGCAGTGCTTCGTACGCATCTTGCCGGAGACCTCCGCGCTGACCTCGCCGGCAGCACAGTAACCCTGACCGGTTGGGTAGGACGCCGCCGTGACCATGGTGGCGTGATCTTCATCGACATGCGTGACCGCTCCGGTTACGCCCAGGTTGTGTTCCGCAACAGCGAAGTTGCTGAGCGTGCACACCACCTGCGCAGCGAATACTGCATTCAGGTCACCGGTGTCGTTGAGAAGCGCCCGGAGGGCTCCGAAAACCCGAACCTGGCATCGGGTGAAATTGAGGTCAATGTTACGGAGCTGACCATCCTCAACGAGTCGGCGGCATTGCCGTTCCAGCTCGAGGATGTTGGAACTTCTGGCACTGTCGGCGAGGAAGCCCGCCTGAAGTACCGCTACCTAGACCTACGCCGTGAAGGCCCGGCCAAGATTATGCGTCTCCGTGCGGCTGTCAACCGCGCAGCCCGTAAGGTGCTGGACAGCCACGACTTCACCGAAATCGAGACCCCGACGTTGACTCGCTCTACGCCGGAAGGTGCTCGTGACTTCGTGGTGCCGGCTCGTTTGAAGCCGGGCACTTTCTACGCACTGCCGCAGTCCCCTCAGTTGTTCAAGCAGCTGCTTATGGTCGCTGGCATGGAGCGCTACTACCAGATCGCCCGCTGCTACCGAGATGAGGACTTCCGCGCTGACCGCCAGCCGGAGTTCACTCAGCTCGACGTTGAGATGAGCTTCGCCGAGCAGGACGATGTCATTGCGCTGGCAGAAGAGATTCTGGTTGCTATCTTCGCCGAGGCCGGTGTCACTGTTCAGACCCCGATTCCACGCATGACCTTCAAGGAGGCCATGGAGAAGTACGGTTCTGACAAGCCGGACCTGCGCTTCGACATTCCGCTGGTGGAGTGCACCGAGTTCTTCAAGGACACCACTTTCCGTGTCTTCCAGAACGATTACGTCGGTGCAGTTGTTATGGACGGTGGCGCATCGCAGCCTCGTCGTCAGCTCGACGCTTGGCAGGATTGGGCCCGCCAGCGCGGCGCAAAGGGCTTGGCCTACATCCTTGTTGGGGAGGACGGCACTCTGGGCGGCCCGGTTGCCAAGAACATTACTGACGCAGAGCGTGAAGGCATCGCGGCGCACGTAGGCGCGAAGCCGGGTGACTGCATCTTCTTCGCTGCAGGTGACGCTAAGAGCTCCCGTGCACTGCTGGGTGCTGCTCGTGGAGAGATTGCCAAGAAGCTCGGCCTTATCAAGGAAGGCGACTGGGCATTCACCTGGGTCGTCGACGCACCGTTGTTCGAGCCGGCTGCCGACGCTACCGCTTCCGGTGACGTTGCCCTGGGCCACTCGCAGTGGACTGCTGTGCACCACGCCTTCACCTCGCCGAAGCCAGAGCACATGGATACCTTCGACAAGGATCCTGGCAACGCACTGGCTTACGCCTACGACATCGTCTGCAACGGTAACGAAATTGGTGGCGGCTCCATTCGTATTCACCGCCCAGATGTCCAGAAGCGCGTCTTCGATGTTATGGGCATCGGCGAGGAAGAGGCACAGGAGCAGTTCGGCTTCCTGCTGGATGCCTTCCAGTACGGCGCTCCGCCGCACGGTGGTATCGCATTCGGTTGGGACCGTATCGTTTCCCTGCTGGCCGGCGTTGACTCCATTCGCGAAGTTATCGCCTTCCCGAAGTCCGGTGGCGGCGTTGATCCGTTGACTGACGCCCCGACTCCGATTACCGCTCAGCAGCGCAAGGAGACCGGTATCGACTTCAAGCCGAAGCCAAAGCAGAAGGCAGACGGCGTTAAGGCAGCAGCCGACGCAGGCGACAGCAAGTAAACAAAGAAATCACATTGCGAGGAATGTGATCTGCCACTCCAGCGTGAACAGCGCGAGTGGCGCCAATTCCTCCTAACCAAGGCGGTACTGGCCACAACGCAACATCCGTATCGCCTGACTGAAACTGGCTCATTGAAAGGGCATTCAATGGAGTACTCGGACGACGCTGCAGCAGAAGTTGACAGCGTAGTTAAAGATGCAGAGACACTGCTTTCCGCACGATTCGGCGGCACTCCAGTGTTGTCGGATCCAGAAGTACTTACAGGTCAGTCAAACGCTCTTGTTGTCCGCGTACGGGTCGCCACAAATCCCTTTATGCAGGAACGCACGGTCGTCGTAAAGCAAATTCCTACGACGACTGAAGGCGTCGATCCCGCCGTTTTACGGGAAGTCGTGGCGTACCAGTTCATCAATACACTGCCTGACGACGTCCGCCCGGGGCCTCAGCTTCTTGCTTACGATGTTTCAAAGCAGCTATTGGTTCTCAGCGACGTCGGTGTCGTGGACACTCTTGCGGACGTACTCTTTCGTGGCGATGAAGAGCGACGATTGCGCGCATTCCGCAGCCTCGGCGCTTCGCTGGGTCGGATGCATATTCACACGCATACTCGTGAAGAGGGATTTGAGACCCTGCGTCGTCGTATGTGGGTGAAGAACAAGGTCGATCGCGAGGCTCTCGAGGCGCGTGACCACGGCATTGTGTCGGGGATTCGCTTTGGTATGCGAGCTGTCGAGGGGTCCGGCATTCCTGTTCCCGACGCTGTGCGCTCTTTCGGTGAGGATGCTGCTCGTCGAATTGAGAAGGGCACGCATAGGGCGTTTACTCCGTTTGACCTCGCCCCGGACAACATTCTGCTGGCGGATAAGGTCCAGTTCCTCGACTATGAGTGGGCTGGTTACCGCGATGTCATCTTCGACGTGGCCAGCGTCGTCGCAGGCTTCCCGCTGCACGTTTTCGTGGAGCGTCCATCGGAGGCAGAGGTCGACGTGTTTGTCCGTGCCTGGATGGAAGAGATTCGTGACCATTGGTATCGCGGCACGAGCGACCGCCGTTTGATGGCGTTCATCGCTGCGGCGTTGCTCGGTTGGTTTTTCATCTCCGCAACGGTTTCCTTCTTCGGTTCTCCAAAACAAGCGCTGTGGGTGGGGCATGAAGGACGCACGGACCTGAAGCCGGAAGTTGGCGGCTCAGCACTGGAGCGGCGCGACATGGCTAACACGGCTCGCGCGATTGCACAGTTCGCCCATAAGTGTGAGGACGATCGTGCCGACGAGCTGGAACAGTTCGCGCATGCAGTCATCGATTTCTTAGAGCAAGAGGAAGGCTAGGGCACACGTGGCGGATCCGAATAAGCTGCCGTCAGGCGGTGCAAACGGCTCCGCCGATGACGCTCCAGGGCTTTTCGACGAGCCTTCGGTCGCCGGACCTACAGCGGCCAAGAGCCAAGGTCGGAGTGCGGGGCCAGCAAGCACTGGCCTGAACTCCGATGCGAGCGCCTATTTTCACCCAGGTGCACACGCGCCGTTGGCGGTTCGGATGCGACCGCGAAACCTCGATGAAGTCGTTGGTCAAGACCACCTGTTAGCCCCCGGAGCACCGTTGCGCCGTCTGGTCGAAGGTGGCGGCGACACCTCCGTTATTTTGTTTGGCCCTCCCGGAACTGGCAAGACCACTCTCGCCAGTTTGATTTCCGCGGCGACTGGACGACACTTTGAAGCGCTTTCCGCGCTTAATGCCGGGGTAAAGGAAGTGCGTGCGGTTATCGACACTGCTCGTCGCACGCTCGTTAACCAGGGCATTCAAACGGTGCTCTTCATCGACGAGGTGCACCGTTTTTCCAAGACCCAGCAGGATGCCCTGTTGGGTGCCGTGGAAAACCGGATTGTCCTTCTCGTCGCGGCAACGACGGAAAACCCATCCTTCTCAGTGGTGTCCCCGCTGCTCAGTCGGTCACTGCTGTTGCAGTTGCAGTCACTGGACGACGAAGCCGTCGGCACGCTCATTGATCGAGCACTTACCGATGAGCGCGGCCTGAATGGTCGCGTCAGTATGACAGACGATGCACGTAAACAGCTCATTGCGCTGGCAGCTGGTGATGCTCGTCGTTCCCTCACGTACCTCGAGGCAGCCGCAGAAGCCGTCGCCGATGGTGAGCAGATTACCGCTGAGTCGCTTGCCAATTCGATCAACAGAGCCGTGGTTCGCTATGACCGCGACGGCGACCAGCATTACGACGTCACCAGCGCGTTTATTAAGTCCGTTCGCGGATCTGATGTCGATGCTGCCCTGCATTACCTGGCGCGGATGATTGAGGGTGGGGAAGACCCTCGGTTTATTGCCCGCCGAATCGTTATTCTGGCCAGCGAAGACATCGGTATGGCCGACCCGACAGCTCTGCAAACCGCCGTCGCCGCGGCGCAGGCAGTTGCCTTGATAGGGATGCCGGAAGCCCGGCTGACGCTGGCGCAGGCCACGATTCACTTGGCAACAGCACCGAAGTCGAATTCGGTCATAAGCGCAATCGACGGGGCATTGAAGGATGTTCGTTCCGGGAAGACCGGACCGGTGCCACCACATTTGCGGGACGGACATTACAGCGGGGCTAAGGACCTTGGTCACGCGGTGGACTATATCTACCCGCACAATGACCCCATGGGTGTCGTCGCCCAACAGTATCCACCAGATCAGTTGGTGGGCACTGATTATTTCGTCCCATCCAATCACGGTCGTGAAAACGGCATGGCTGAATACCTCGGACGCATTCGCCGAATTATCCGGGGGAGCCGCCGGAAATCGAAGTAGGCGAGATCGGTCGGAATCTACGGGGTGCCGGTGGGGTGGTTTTAAAGTTGCTCGAACCGAGCGGGTAGACTGCTAGTTTTGTATTAAACATCTCGGACGCTCGACGTGAAACGAGGAAGTAGAACACCGTGCAGACTCATGAAATTCGAAATCGCTTCATCCAGCATTTCGTAAAGGCGGGACACACCGAGGTCCCCAGTGCCTCCCTGGTTTTGGATGACCCGAACCTGCTGTTCGTTAATGCCGGCATGGTGCCGTTCAAGCCCTACTTCCTCGGCAATGAGACTCCGGACTTCTCCACCGCGACCTCAATTCAGAAGTGCGTGCGCACACTGGACATTGAAGAGGTGGGTATCACCACCCGCCACAACACCTTCTTCCAGATGGCGGGTAACTTCTCCTTCGGAAATTACTTCAAGGAAGGTGCCATCACTCATGCATGGAGCCTTCTGACTGGTGCTGTTGAGGACGGCGGCTTTGGCATCCCGGCTGAGAAGCTGTGGGTGACGGTTTTCCTCGATGACGATGAGGCCCATGACATCTGGCACGAGAAGGTTGGTGTGCCGGAAGAGCGCATTCAGCGCCGAGGCATGGCGGACAACTACTGGTCCATGGGTGTGCCTGGCCCGTGTGGCCCGTGTTCAGAGGTTTTCTACGACCGCGGCCCGGAGTACGGTGCTGACGGTGGCCCAGAGGCGGACGAGGATCGCTACATCGAGATTTGGAACCTCGTCTTCATGGAAAACGAGCGTGGCGAAGGAACAGGCAAGGACTCTTTCGAGATTCTTGGCCCACTGCCGAAGAAGAACATCGATACCGGTATGGGCATCGAGCGCGTTGCTTTCCTGCTACAGGGTGTCGACAACGTCTACGAAACCGATCTGCTGCGTCCGGTTATCGACGAAGCTGAGCGGCTCACCGGTTCGAAGTACAGCTCCAACCACCAGGACAACATCCGTTTCCGCGTCATCGCCGACCACAGCCGCACCGGCTTGATGCTGATGCTCGACGGTGTCACCCCCTCGAACTCCGATCGTGGCTATATCCTGCGTCGCCTGCTGCGCCGCATCATCCGCTCTGCGCGTCTGCTCGGCGCTAACGGTCCAGTGCTGGAGAAGCTGATTGGTATTGCGGCCGAGACCATGACCCCGTCGTACCCAGAGATCGCGGAGAACTGGAACCGTATTCGCCGCGTCGCCGTCGCCGAGGAAAAGACCTTCACCAAGACTCTGTCCGCCGGTGAGGAGCTGTTCGAACGTGCTGCCACCAAGGCCAAGGCAGAGGGTAAAACCGTTCTATCCGGTCACGACGCCTTCACCCTGCATGACACCCACGGCTTCCCAATCGACCTGACCATCGAGATGGCCGAAGAGGCCGGCCTGACCATCGACCGCGAGGAATTCGATCGCGAGATGGCTGAGCAGCGTGCGCGCGCAAAGGCCGACAGCCAGGCAAAGAAGCAGTCTCACACCGACCTGCATGTCTACCGCGAGTTCATCGATGAACACCCGACGTCCTTCACTGGTTACGATCGGCTTGCCGACGAATCCACGATTCTTGGCATCATTGCCGATGGCCAGAAGCAGTCGTTTGCCGCAGAGGGCGATGAGATTGAGGTTATCCTCGATCGCACTCCGCTCTACGCCGAGGCCGGCGGTCAGCTGGCTGACCGTGGTCGTATCGTGACTGATTCCGGCGCTGTGGTCCACATCAACGATGTTCAAAAGGTGGGCAAGAAGCTGTGGCTGCACAAAGGCATTGTCACCGCTGGTGAATTCACTCCGGGTGTCTCCGCTGAAGCTTTGGTCGACGAGCAGTGGCGTCACGGTGCTCGTCAGGCGCACACTGCAACTCACTTGATTCACGGTGCTCTGCGTCAGGTACTGGGGGATACTGCAACTCAGGCTGGTTCCATGAATAAGCCGGGCTACCTCCGTTTCGACTTCAAGTACGGTGAGCAGCTCACACCGGAACAGCTCCGTGAGATTGAGCAGATCACCAATGAGGCTGTCGACAACGACTGGGCTGTCAATACTGCCGAGATGCCTTTGGAAGAGGCCAAGGCAGCTGGTGCCATGGCATTGTTCAACGAGAACTACGGCGACATCGTCCGCGTTGTCGAGGTCGGTGGCCCGTTCTCAATTGAGCTGTGTGGCGGTACCCACGTTTCGCATTCTTCGCAGATTGGTCCGGTAGCTGTGCTGGGCGAGTCCTCGGTCGGATCGGGCGTGCGCCGTATTGAGGCTTACTCGGGTATGGATTCCTTCCGCTACCTGTCCACCGAGCGTCTCCTGGCTGAACGACTGGCCACTGAATTCAAGGCTCCTTCTGCTGAGCTGCCAGACCGCATTGCAGCACTGGCTGAAAAGCTCAAGGCTGCAGAGAAGCAGCTCGCTGATTTCAAGGCCGGACAGCTGCTGGCCAATGCCGCGTCTCACCTGGAGTCCGCTCGCACCATCGGCGATGTCACCTACCTCGGCCTTAAGCTTCCCGACGGTACGGAGATGAAGGACATCCGTTCGCTGGCTAATGACTTGGCGAAGCGCCTTGCGGATCGCCCAAGCGTCATTGCGTTGATTTCCAACGCTGGCGGCAAGGTTCCGTTTGTGGCCTCGGTTTCGGATGAAGCCGTCAATCGCGGTATTAAGGCCGGCGATTTGGTGAAGCTGATGGGCGCTGAGGTCGGCGGCAAGGGCGGCGGTAAACCGGCAATGGCACAGGGCTCCGGCTCTGATGCTTCCGGAATCGACGCAGCATTGGCCGCGGTTGAGGCCGAACTGTCCAAGTAGCCAATTAACGGCTGTGCTATCGGAAGAGCAGTAAACAATGGCTAAGCCCCGTATTGATACCCCCGGTCAGGATGATCCCGGTCGGGGTCGACGGCTCGGAATCGACGTCGGCGATGTCCGCGTTGGCGTCGCGGTCTCTGACCCCGACTGTATCCTGGCGACCCCGGTTGAAACAGTCACTCGAGCAACGGGGCGAAAAGATCCTGACGGGCCGGATATTGACCGGCTCGTGGAACTTGCCACTGAACTTGAGGTCGTCGAGATTGTTCTCGGCATGCCCCTCATGCTCGACGGCTCGTTCGGGACTTCTGCGCGGAAAGCTACTGACGTTGGATTCCGGCTGCAGCGCCGACTCGGTGACCGAGTCGTAGTGCATTACGCCGACGAGCGGATGACGACGGTAATGGCCCAATCACGGCTGCACGCAGCAGGTATTGATGTTAAGTCCGGGCGGAAGATTATTGACCAGGTTGCGGCAGTAGAAATTCTGCAGTCCTGGTTGGACAGACGGGCAAAAGCTTTGGACGGAAATACCGACTAAGGGGGCACACAAAAGTTACCGAAAGGTGACAATTCACCCACCTTTGCGCAATTATTAAGTGTGTAATACCTAAGCACGTTTGTCGCGTGCATAGGATTTGAAAAGTTGAAGTGGCGATTCACACCTACAATGCAACCTAGTGCTACGACTTCGTCGTAAAGCTATGTCGCACCAGTCGTTATCAGTCGCGTGTCGTACCCGAACGGGAAGACTCCTTGCTGATACCGATGGGAGAGTGAGCTGCATTCGAGGAGATTATTGATGAGTAAAGACGCGCAGACTGCGCGCCGCACTGATAGCGGCGGTGCCGACCGGGACCGCGCTGGTGCTCGCAGCGGTGGGACAAAGTCTCGAGTTCGTCACCGCCAAACGGCAGTGGCAATCAATGTGACTTCTGTCCTGTTATGCGTGTTGGTCCTCGGAGTGATTGGCCTCGTCTGGAACCGTGGCGGCATTGTTGACGATTACGATGGCAAAGCTGAGGGGCCATTGACGATTGTTGAGGTCAGTGAAGGCACGTCACTTACTGATTTGTCCAACCAGTTGGTGGAAAGCGGCGTCGTCAAGTCTTCCCGTGCGTTCATCCAGGCCGCGAATGAGAACTCTCATTCAAGTGAATTGCAGCCTGGTTTCTACCGACTCCATCAGCGGATGAAGGCCGACGAGACCGTCGAGGCTCTTCTGGATGTCGAGAATCAGGTCGGTACCGTTGACATTCCGACTGGCGCCCGTTTCGCCGATACCCGCATTGTGTCCTCATCGGATGTACGTAAGGGAATTTTCTCGCTTATTTCTGAGGCCACTTGTGTTGAAGACAATGACTGCGTATCCAAGGCCGATCTCGAACGTGCTGCTGGCGAGGCCGATTTGGCCGCGCTGGGTGTTCCAGAATGGGCACGGGACGCGGTAGCTGCGCGTGGCAACGACCCTCGTCGTCTTGAGGGACTCATTACGCCGGGTATTCATCACCTTGACCCGCAGCAGACGCCCGAACAGATGCTTGCAAAATTGGTCAAGGAATCGGTGAAGAATTATGAGGACACGGGTCTCATGGCTTCAGCGGACATGGTTGGTCTTACTCCATACGAGCTGATTACCGCAGCTTCTTTGATCCAGATGGAGGCGCCAGATGGCGACTTCGATAAGGTCGCTCGCGTTATTCTCAACCGTCTCGACGAACCGATGCAGCTGCAGTTCGACTCGACAGTCAACTACGACCTGCCAGATCAGGAAATCGCAACCACGGATGAGGACCGCGCGCGAAAGACCGCGTGGAACACCTACGCCAAGGAGGGGCTGCCGGAAACCCCCATTGCTTCGCCCTCCATCGAGGCGATTCGTGCCATGGAAAATCCGGCTGACGGCACCTGGCTGTACTTTGTCACGGTGGACAAGGAAGGAAATACTGTCTTTAGCACGACCTTCGAAGAGCACGAGGCCGCTATCGACGAGTCACGCAACAATGGCGTGCTGGATTCCAACCGCTAAGAGGTAGAACTCCTATGCCTATAACTCATCGCGCAGCCGTGCTGGGAGATCCGATTGATCACTCGTACTCGCCGGCTATTCACAACGCCGGTTACCGCGCTGCGGGAATGAATGACTGGCACTATGACCGCATCCGATGCAACGCCGAAGAGCTTGCCGACGTCGTTGGTGGCGCAGACCCCAGTTTCCAGGGGTTTTCCGTCACGATGCCCGGCAAGTTTGCCGCGCTGGACTTCGCCGATGAAGTCAGTGAGCGCGCGAGGCTCATTGGTTCAGCGAACACTCTGGTCCGTCGCGATTCGGATTGGTTTGCCGACAACACCGATGGCGACGGCGTACTGGGAGCACTGCGCGAGATAGACTGCACGAACGCACCACGTGGCCGCGCCGTTGTTGTTGGTGCCGGTGGCACAGCACGGCCGGCACTTTGGGCGCTGTCGCAGCTGGGGGTCAATCATGTGACCGTGGTAGCGCGCTCCGAGCGCGCATATGACATTGAACCATTAGCTGCCGCGCTGGGGATGGAATTTGTTTGGGTGACTTTTGATGTTCCAAACCTGGCAGATATTGCTGGTAATGCCGACGTGCTGGTCTCTACGGTGCCGTCAGCCGCAATTGAGTCGGTTGCTGGCTACCTCGCTCGAGCACCGAAGATTCTCGACGTCATTTACAATCCCTGGCCAACCCCACTTGTGAAAGCAGCGGAACGCGGAGGGACACAGGCGGTCGGTGGATTGTCCATGTTGCTACATCAAGCGGTGGGACAGTTTGAGCAGTTTACTGGACGCACTCCCGATGTCGAGGCGATGCGTGCAGCGCTGCCGAACTAGCTCACAACCGTTACAATCCCAAAGTTATGGGGTGGGGAATAACTGAGATAGGGCTGTCTCCGATTGGACAGCACAGGATTGCCCCGGTCTACCTTGACCGGGTTTTCTATTTCCTAGTCGTGATGCTTGTACTCGGCTGGGGCGGTATTGGCTGCTGGTTGGATGTGACTCGGCGAAGACTACCGAACTGGTGGTTAGTGCTAGGGGCAGTGGGTCTGATAGCAACCACTGGAATGGTGCTCCAGCAAAAGAGCACCTTGGCTGACAATCTCGCCAGTGCAGTCGCAGCCATAGGAACAGGAATAGGCCTCTGGTTTGGCCTCTATGTAGCAGTCTTCATCTTCAACCCACGCTCTATGGGGGCTGGAGATGTGAAGCTCGCAGCAATTCTCGGGGGCGGTGTCGGTCTGGTATCGGGCGAGCCAGTGGCGACAGCAATTTGGATTGCAGTGGCAATTCTGTTGGCTGCCGGACTCACTCTCCTCATGGCAGGAGTCACCGCGGGAAAGCGGGGCTGGGGTGACCGTCGTAAAGCAAAAACAGCGCCTGTACCGGCGAGCGTGCCTCATGGGCCTGCGATGCTTGCAGCAACCGCCATTGTGTGGGGGATAAGCGGAGGGTACCTACAAGTCCCCTGAAGCGGTAGACCAGGGGCGATGAAATGGGGCATATTTGAAACTTGTATGCCCCCAAATGCACAAGAAGTACGGCAAACGTGACATTATGATACCTATGCTTCGTTGGACTACCGCGGGTGAATCTCACGGCAAAGCGCTTATCGCTCTCGTAGAAGGCGCGCCAGCCGGACTTCCCCTGACTACAGATGACGTATCACGCCACCTCGCACGCCGCCGCCTCGGCTATGGTCGCGGGGCGCGAATGAAGTTTGAGGCTGATGAGGTCACCCTGCTGACTGGCATTCGACATGGTGAGACGCTGGGATCGCCGATTGGCATTATGGTCGGCAACTCCGAATGGCCCAAGTGGACTGAGGTCATGAGCCCGGATCCAGTTGACCCAGTTGTTTTGGATACAGCTCGTGGCGCCACCTTAACCCGCCCGCGCCCGGGGCATGCCGATTTCAACGGCATGCTGAAGTACAACCACACCGATGCTCGAAACATCCTGGAGCGTTCATCGGCTCGCGAGACTGCAGCACGTGTGGCGGCATCGGTTGTGGCACGCTTAATTCTGCGTGAGACTCTCGGTGTGGAAGTTGTCAGCCACGTTATTTCCATCGGTCGTTCGGAGCCCTACGAGGGGCCACTGCCGACCTTCGCTGATCAGGACAAGATTGACGAGTCGCCAGTGCGTGCATTCTCCGCAGCTGCGGAGGAGTCGATGATTGACGAAATCAAGGCCGCCAAGAAGCAGGGCGACACCCTCGGTGGCATCGTCGAGGTCGTTGTCCACGGTCTGCCGGTGGGTCTGGGATCGCACATTTCCGGTGATGCCCGTCTGGATTCGCAGCTTGCGGCTGCCTTGATGGGAATTCAGTCCGTCAAGGGCGTGGAGATCGGCGACGGTTTTGAGGAAGCCCGTCGCCGTGGCACCGAGGCTCACGATGAAATGGTGCGTACCGACGACGGCGTGGATCGGGAAACTAACCGCGCCGGTGGCCTGGAGGGTGGCATGACTAATGCTCAACCTCTCGTTGTGCGTGCTGCGATGAAACCAATTTCGACCGTTCCGCGTGCGCTGAAGACCGTCGATATGGCCAGCGGCGATGCAGCTACCGCAATCCACCAGCGCTCTGATGTCTGCGCGGTCCCGGCCGGCGGTGTTGTCGCAGAGGCAATGGTCGCGCTGGTACTGGCGCGTGCAGTGATGGAAAAGTTCGGCGGCGATAGCCTGGAGGAAACCAAGCGTAACGTTGAGGGCTACTTGGAGCAGACTCGACGTCGCCTTGATTGGAAATAGCGCCACAGTCGCGCACACGAAGAAGGGTAAAACGAGGGGAATGTCCGTTCCTACTATTGTCCTTGTCGGACCGCCCGGATCGGGAAAGTCCACCATCGGTCGTCGACTGTCTCGTGCATTGAGCACAAGACTCACCGATACCGATGAGATGATTGAACAGCGCATGGGCAAGACTTGTGGGGAAGTCTTTTCCGAGCTGGGAGAGCCGGAATTCCGCCGTATCGAGGAACAAATCGTGGCGGAGGCTCTGACCCACGACGGAATCGTCTCACTTGGCGGTGGTGCCGTGATTTCGCAGGCGACCCGTGACCTGCTGGCAGACCATAACGTCGTCTACCTCGAGATCAGCATTGCAGAGGGGGTCCGTCGTACAGCGGGTAACAATTCGCGCCCGGTGCTCCAGGCGGATGACCCTGAGGCTCATTACCGCGCGCTCTATGAGGCTCGCCGAGCTTTTTACGAAGATGCAGCCACTTTCAAGGTGCGTTCCGACGAACGTTCCCCGCAGCGCGTTGTGGCCGAGATCCTCAGCTACCTCGATGAAACCTGCGACGAGGCTTAACTGGCGACTCTTAAAAGGCGGCAGCTAATCACTGCCGTATAACCAGCAACTCCATACATTTCTTACGCTAACGACTAGGGACTGACAATGAACTCAACCCGCACAATCCGTGTTGAAGGCCCATCCCCGTACACGGTAGCCATGGGGCATGGACTCACCGAGCAGATTGCGGAGGCCGCTACGTTTGCCTCCCAGGTTGCGGTGATTCACCAGGAGAGCGTTCAAGAGCTGAGCTTCGGCGTCATCAAGGCTCTGGCGGACAAAGGAGTCGACGCCTTTAGCATCCAGGTTCCGGATGCGGAGGAGGGCAAGACGCTCGCAGTTGCTGAAACAGTTTGGGACACTTTTGGTGAACGCGGTCTGGGCCGGCGTGACGCGGTAATCGCGATTGGCGGCGGTGCAGCTACAGACTTCGGTGGATTCGTCGCCGCCGCGTGGATGCGTGGAGTGAAGGTTATCCAGGTCCCGACGACGCTGCTCGGCATGGTCGACGCAGCTGTCGGCGGTAAGACCGGTATCAACACTGCAGCCGGCAAGAACCTGGTCGGCGCTTTCCACGAGCCTGCCGCGGTGTTCTGTGACCTTGATGTCCTGCGCACCTTGCCGAAGGCCGAGCTGATCGCGGGCTCGGCAGAGATTATCAAGGCCGGATTTATCGCGGACACGAAGATTCTCGATCTTTACGAGGCAAACCCGCAGGCCTGCCTCGATGTTGACGGTGACCTGCCAGAACTGGTCGAGCGCGCGATTGCTGTCAAGGCACGCGTTGTCGCTGAGGATCTGAAGGAATCTGGCCTCCGTGAGATCCTGAACTATGGCCACACTTTCGGTCATGCCGTTGAGCACTTTGAAAACTACCGCTGGCGCCATGGCCATGCCGTAGCTGTAGGCATGGTTTATGTTGCCGAGCTGGCCAAGATCACCGGACATATTGATCAGGAACTCGTAGACCGCCACCGTCGCATCCTAGAGTCCATTGGTCTGCCAACGACCTACCAGACAGGTCGTTTTACCGAGCTCTACGATGCGATGACCAGGGATAAGAAGAACCGCGACGGTGCGATCCGATTCGTTATTCTAGAAAACCCCGGTGAAACAGCCCGTCTTGAAGGCCCGGGAATGGATGACCTCGAGCGTGCATACGAACTGCTCTGCAACAATGGGCACGCCGCATCGGAGGAGTCAGCCCGCTCATGACCTCTCTTCGCGCAGCAACTGATGCCACAGCGGCGATTCCGACCGTGCTTGTTCTGAACGGCCCGAACCTCGATCGTCTGGGCAAGCGTCAGCCAGAAATTTACGGTGCCACTACTTTGGCCGATGTCGAATCTGAACTTCGCACCCTAGCCAAGGAGCTTGGCGTCGTGGTGGATTGCCGCCAATCCAACTATGAAGGTCAACTCATCGAGTGGGTTCATGAAGCTGCCGACTACGGTTGGCCAGTCATTATCAATCCAGGGGGGTTGACACACACCTCCGTCGCCCTACGTGACGCGCTTGCCGAAATTGCCGACGGCGCGGGCTTCCACGAGGTCCATATTTCAAACATTCACGCCCGGGAGGATTTTCGGCACCACTCGTACCTGTCGGCGCTTGCCGCGGGCGTTATCGTCGGATGCGGAACTGATGGGTATTCCATGGCACTGAGAAGGGTGAGTACGAAACTATGACAGATATCTCCACGAACTACGCCGCCCGCCGAGCCGCTCTTATCGACGCATTGTCCGACAACGACTGCGACGGTTTCCTCACAGTCGATCCGACGCATGTTGGTTGGCTTACAGGTTTCCACGGCTCGAATGCTGGTTTGATTGTTGCGGCCAGTGGGGAAGCGCTGCTTTCCACCGACGGCCGCTATACGGTTCAGGCTGGCAAACAGGCACCGGACGTGGAGTTACTCACCGCCCGCAACACCGGCGTGGCACTCGTCGGTCAATGCCGAAAGCTGGATATCTCGCGTCTTGGTGTTGAATCTGAGTTCCTCACTATGGCCGCTTATCAAGAGCTAGAGGATGCCCGGCCACAGGCACTCGAGCTGGTATCGACTACGGGCGTCGTCTCTAAACTGCGGGAGGTCAAGTCCGATACGGAACTCGTCGCTCTGCGCCATGTCGCCGACATCGCGGTCTGCGCATTCGAGGACTTGCTTCACGACGGCATCGTGGTCGCCGGCCGCACGGAGCGCGAAGTCGCCGCAGAGTTGGAGTACCGCATGCGCATGCATGGCGCCGATCGGCCTAGCTTCGACACGATTGTCGCGAGCGGCCCGAATTCCGCCAAGCCACACCACGGGGCGGAAGATCGCGTAATCGAGGCAGGTGACCTGGTCACTATTGACTTTGGCGCCTTTGCCGGGGGCTACAACTCAGATATGACACGTACCCTCTTTGCCGGTGAGGCGGGAACGTCGTCAAGCGAAAACGATCCGAACAATACGTCGTCAGATTTGGACGGCGCGATTGTTGCCGGGGTGGAGTTCGCAGACGAGAAGGCCCGAGAGATTTACAATGTCGTGCTGGAAGCCCAGCTGGCTGGCGTAAAAGCGGCCGTGCCAGGGGCTGATGTTGTGGCTGTAGACGCAGCATGCCGGGACATTATTGAAAAGGCTGGTTATGGGGAGCACTTCGTTCATTCCACCGGCCACGGAATCGGTATTGAGGTGCATGAGGCTCCATTTGCTGCTCGCACCGGCAAGGGGAAGTTGGCAGCTGGCATGACGTTGACCATCGAGCCTGGTATTTATGTGCCGGGGTTCGGCGGTGTGCGCATCGAAGATACGTTGATTATCACCGACACCGAGCCGGAAATTATTACGCAGCTGCCGAAACCGCGGGCCTAACATCACGGCGTTTTATTTTTCTCTCGATGAGATACGGAGTATCGTGGTTTCGTCAGAGAGCTTTTTAACAATTTCAGGAGAGTTTAGTTGGCTACCACCGCAGATTTTAAAAACGGTCTAGTTATCAAGCACGACAATAAGCTTCAGCAGATCGTGGAGTTCCAGCACGTCAAGCCAGGTAAGGGTCCGGCATTCGTCCGCACCAAGCTGAAGGACGTTCTGACCGGCAAGGTTGTTGACAAGACTTTCAACGCTGGCGTCAAGATTGAGACTGCTACCGTCGACCGTCGCGACATGACGTACCTGTACCACGACGGTGAAGGATACGTCTTCATGGACGACAAGACCTACGACCAGATTTCCATCCTGGACGCTCAGATGCCGGAGGGTGCTAAGTTCCTGCTTCCGGAAACCACCTGCCAGGTGTCCTTCCATGAGGGCAACGTTCTTTTCGCTGAAATGCCTGTTTCGGTTGAACTGAAGGTTGAGCAGACCGACCCGGGTCTGCAGGGCGACCGCTCCACCGGTGGCACCAAGCCGGCAACTTTGGAGACTGGCGCTGAGATTCAGGTGCCGCTGTTCATCGAAACCGGCGACGTACTGAAGGTCGACACCCGTGACGGCTCCTACCTGTCCCGCGTCAACCACTAATTCCCTCATCTAGTTCACCCTTTTGTTGAGAGCGATACATACACATCCATGACTGAAAAGGATCACAAGTCCGTCGAGACCCCGGATGCGCAGGAGTCCGCGAAAGTTCGCGAACCTAACTACAAGCGCCACGGCGCGCGCTACCGTGCGCGCCGTCGTGCGGTAGATCTGCTATTTGAGGCCGAGCAGCGAGGCGTCGACGTCGTCAAGCTTCTTGAAGAGCGGCTGGAAATGGTCCGTAATCCCGATCTGGATGTGAATCCAATTGCGGAGTACACCGAGCAGATCGTGCGCGGTGTAGCTGCGGAAATTATCGGTATCGACTCGACGATTTCTTCGTACCTGACGGAGGAGTGGCCGCTGCGTCGCCTACCGGCAGTCGACCGTGCTATCTTGCGTCTTTCCACCTGGGAGCTGTTCTACAACTCCGACGTGCCTCCGCGTGTGGCCGTGGTGGAAGGCGTTGAGCTGGCATCGGAATACTCCACTGATGTGGCGGCACCGTACATCAACGCAGTTCTCGATGCCGAGGCCAAGATTGCCGACCAGGCACGCCTGGCAGCAGCAGCTGTTAGCACTTCGGTGGGCGAGTCCCAGTTCGACGAGGCTATTCAGGCACAGGCTGCTGCAAATGAGGAAGCTGACAAGGCACTGGCTGACTCCGATGAGATGGCTAAGATTACCGGCCTGGACATGAGCGATATTGCCAAGCTGGTGGCTGAAGACGTGGCTAAGAGCGAGAACGGGTCCTAGCCAATCAAAGCGGCCGGGCTCACTGCGAGCCGATCACAGTCGGTTCTCGCGGATTGTCTGAAACTCCAAGTCCCTTTTTTGGGGGCTTGGAGTTTTGTTGCATTTAGAGGCAATTTAAGTGTGAGTGCTATTCTGGTCAGCGGAAGTTTGCACCGCGCCCGTAGTTGCGAGTCATGCAAACTGATAATCAAATATCCACAATCAAGACATCCTTTAACGGACCGCACTGAGAGGCGGGGAAGGAGGTCACGATGAGCGAAGGAACGCCGCAAACAACCGAGCTGCTCAATGCAGACGAAGTTGCACGTACCATCGCGCGCATCGCGCACCAAATTATTGAAAAAACTGCGCTGGATAGCCCAAATGCTGGGCGCGTAGTTCTCCTCGGTATTCCATCTGGTGGCGTACCGCTGGCGGAGAAGCTAGCCGATTTGATTGAACAGTTCTCCGGCATTCGCCCGGAAACTGGATCGCTTGATATCACCCTGTACAGGGATGACTTGCGCAAGGGCCCGCACCGCGCCCTGCAGCCCACGAACATTCCAAACTCCGGAATCGACGGCACCACCGTTGTTCTCGTAGACGATGTCCTCTTCTCAGGTCGCACAATTCGTGCCGCACTCGACGCTATTGCTGACATCGGTCGCCCGCGAGTAATTCAGCTTGCAGTGCTGGTTGATCGTGGTCATCGTCAACTACCAATTCGCGCCGATTACGTCGGTAAGAATCTGCCAACTTCCCGCGACGAAGACGTCGATGTGCTGGTAGAGGCACTTGACGGCCGTGACGCGGTTATTCTCACCCGGGCGGAGGAACAGTGAAACACCTGATTAGCATTGCGGATTTGACCAAGGATGAAATTGTCGGCCTGATGGATGAGGCCGATCGTTTCAAGGAGGTCATCCGCGGTCGGGAAATTAAGAAGCTGCCGACCCTGCGCGGCCGCACTATTTATAACCTCTTTTACGAGAACTCCACGCGTACCCGCTCTTCTTTTGAGACTGCGGGTAAGTGGATGAGCGCCGATGTTATTAATATCTCGGCTTCCTCTTCCTCTGTGAAGAAAGGCGAAAGTCTGAAAGACACCGCGCTGACTTTGGATGCTATCGGCGGCGATGCCATCGTCGTTAGGCACCCATCGTCGGGCGCGGCACAGCTGATCGCCAAGTGGACTGAGGAATTTGGCAACGGCCCATCGATCATCAACGCGGGTGACGGAAAGCACCAGCACCCGACGCAGGCTCTCCTGGACGCGGTGACGTTGCGTCAGCGCCTCGGTGGAATTGAGGGGCGCAAGGTCGTCATCGTTGGCGATATTTTGCACTCTCGCGTCGCTCGCTCTAACGCCGATCTGCTAAGCAAGCTCGGCGCCGAGGTCGTCTTCGTCGCGCCACCGACGCTGCTGCCGTTTGGCATCGAGACCTGGCCGGTGCGTGTTGCCTACCGCATGGAAGACGAGATTCGCGATGCTGATGCCGTGATGATGCTCCGCGTTCAGCAGGAGCGCATGAACGGAGGCTTCTTCCCATCCCATCGCGAATACGCCACTCGCTACGGGCTGTCGAAGGCTCGCGAGAAGATGCTTCGCGACGACTGCATTGTGATGCACCCAGGCCCGATGCTTCGTGGCATGGAAATTAACGATGCCGTCGCTGATTTGCCGCGCACTGCCGTGCTGCAGCAGGTAGCCAACGGTGTCCACGTCCGCATGGCAGTTCTTTTCACACTGCTGACCTCAGGTGTTTCCGCCAACTTGGAAGGGCAGGCATAAATGTCGAATCGCAATGAGTATGACGAAGCCTCGTACCCCGAGGTAGGACCATTGGCAGCACCCGCACGGGGACAGCTGCTGCTGAAGGGTGTGCGTCCCTACGGTGAAGGCGAAGACGTCGACGTCTTGATTGAAGATGGCGTTATCGCTGAGATTGGAGAAAATCTCACGGCCGAGGACGGGGTAGAGGTCCTGGAGTTCGACTCCCTCGTTCTCTTGCCAGGCCTGGTTGACATCCATGTGCACCTGCGGGAGCCGGGCCGTGAAGATACGGAAACCCTGGCCACTGGTTCCGCTGCCGCAGCACGCGGTGGTTTCACCGCAGTGTTCACTATGGCCAATACCGCGCCGGTAACCGATGACCCCTCGATTGCTGAGTCGGTGTGGCTCAAGGGCCAGGCGCTGAACCTCTGCGACGTTCACCCGGTCGGATCCATTACTAAGGGGCTGAAGGGCGAGACGCTGACTGAGTTCGGCATGATGGCAGACTCGCAGGCGAAGGTACGCATGTTCTCCGATGACGGTAAGTGCGTTGACAATCCGCTGATTATGCGCCGCGCGATTGAATACGCCCGCGGCGAAGACGTATTGCTGGCGCAGCACTGCGAAGATCCGCGTCTGACCGCAGATGCATCGGCTCACGAAGGTCCGACCGCCGCACGACTCGGCCTGACCGGGTGGCCGCGCGTAGCTGAGGAGTCCATCGTGGCCCGAGATGCCATTATGGCTCGCGACTACGGCGGACGCATGCACATCTGCCACGCTTCCACCGAAGGCACGGTTGAGCTGGTCAAGTGGGCAAAGGAGCATGATATTCCGCTGACCGCCGAGGTTACCCCGCATCACCTGATCCTCACCGATGAGAAGTTGGAGACCTACGACGGCGTCTACCGCGTCAATCCGCCGCTGCGTGAGCAGCGCGACACCCTGGCTCTGCGTCAGGCTCTGATTGACGGGATCATTGACTGTGTCGCTACCGACCACGCTCCGCACGGCTCTGAAGAAAAGTGCTGCGAGTTCGAGCACGCTAAGCCCGGCATGCTTGGTCTGGAGACCTCGATGCCAATCATCGCCGAAGAGTTCGTTTTGAAGGGCGATTGTGATTGGCGCTGGCTGGCCAAGGTCATGAGTGAGCGTCCCGCTCAAATCGTGAAGCTACCGGGGCACGGCCGTCCGATTGCTGTCGGTGAGCCTGCCAACCTGACCGTTGTTGACCCGGGCAAAAAGTGGACGGTCCGCGGCGAAGACCTGGCGTCGAAGTCTGAGAACACTCCATATGAGGAAATGGAGATGGCCGTGTCCGTGGCAGCTACCGTGCTGCGCGGTAAGGTGACCGCTCTTAACGGAGAGGTCGCTGGATAATATTCATGTCAACGCATAAAAATTCACATGCGTCCCGTATGATTAATGTAAATTCCTCGCACGCTACCCAACTGAAAGGCAATAACGTGAGCAACGAGTCGCAGGCCGCGGCCGCTACAGCGGCAGTCCTGGTATTGGCAGATGGCCGAGTGTTCCGCGGACGCGGTTTCGGCGCCACCGGTACAACCCTGGGTGAGGCAGTTTTTACCACCGCTATGACGGGCTACCAGGAAACCCTGACGGACCCGTCCTACCACCGCCAGCTGATTGTGGCTACCGCACCACAGATCGGCAACACCGGTTGGAACGATGAGGACTACGAGTCCCGCGGAAACAAGATTTGGGCAGCTGGCTTTATTATCCGCGATTTGTCGCGCATTCCCTCCAACTGGCGCTCGGAGCGCAGCTTGGAAGATGAACTGAAGGCACAGGGCATCATCGGTATCCGCCAGATTGATACCCGCGCGCTGGTTCGCCATTTGCGCGACAATGGCTCGATTGCCGCTGGTATTTTCTCCGGTGAGGACGCACAGCAGCCCGTCGATAAGCTGGTGGAAATCGTTCGCGCTCAGCCTGCGATGAAGGGCGCGGATCTGGCTCGCGAGGTCAGCACCGATGAGGCCTATGTCGTGGAACCGCAGGGGGAGAAGAAGGCACGTGTTGTGGCCTACGACCTGGGCATCAAGTCCAACACCCCGCGTGAGCTGGCTAAGCGTGGCCTGGAAGTCGTAGTTGTTCCGGCGAACACTCCGTACGAAGATATTAAGAAGGAATACCAGCCGGACGGTGTCTTCTTGTCCAACGGCCCGGGTGACCCGGCAACTGCTGATGAGATGGTTGCGGTCGCCAAGGCTGCCCTCGATGACGGCATGCCGCTATTCGGTATCTGCTTCGGTAACCAGATTCTTGGTCGCGCACTCGGCCTGAATACCTACAAGCTGGTCTTCGGTCACCGCGGCGTCAATGTTCCGGTGAAGGACCACCGCACTGGCCGTATTTTTATCACCGCTCAGAACCACGGTTTCGCACTTGAAGGCAAGGCCGGCGAGAGTTTCGATACCCCGTGGGGCGAGGCAGAGGTTACGCACACCTGCCTTAACGACGACGTCGTGGAAGGTGTCGCACTGAAGAACGGCATGGCCTTTTCTGTGCAGTACCACCCGGAGTCCGCAGCCGGCCCGCACGATGCGCACTCTCTCTTTGATGACTTCCTGGCGCTGATCCAGAAGGTCGATTTCAACAAGTCCGCAACCGGAAACTCGAACAAGTAGGAAAGGGCTAAGGGACCTAACACCATGCCACGTCGTACAGACATCAACCACGTACTGGTTATCGGCTCCGGCCCGATTGTTATCGGTCAGGCCTGCGAGTTCGACTACTCCGGCACCCAGGCTTGCCGCGTGCTGCGCGAAGAGGGCCTGAGAGTCACGCTGGTCAACTCCAACCCGGCAACGATTATGACTGACCCGGAGTTCGCAGACTCCACCTATATCGAGCCGATTGAAACCAAGTACATCGAAAAGATTCTGGCCAAGGAAGCTGCAGAGGGCAACCCGATTGACGCTGTCCTGGCAACTCTCGGTGGCCAGACTGCACTGAACGCAGCTATTCAGCTGGACCGCGAGGGCATTCTGGAGAAGTACAATGTCGAGCTGATTGGTGCTGATATTCCGGCCATTCAGCGCGGTGAGGATCGCCAGATGTTCAAGGACATCGTCGCCAAGATTGGTGGCGAATCCGCTCGTTCCCGCGTCTGCCACAACATGGAAGAAGTCCATGAGACTGTTGCAGAGCTCGGTCTTCCGGTCGTTGTTCGCCCTTCGTTCACCATGGGCGGTCTGGGTTCCGGTCTGGCCTTCAACCAGGAAGACCTCGACCGTATTGCAGGTGGCGGCCTGGCCGCATCGCCCGAGGCCAATGTTCTGATCGAGGAGTCCATCCTCGGCTGGAAGGAATTTGAGCTCGAGCTCATGCGCGATGGCGACGACAACGTCGTCGTGGTCTGCTCCATTGAAAACGTTGATGCCCTCGGTGTCCACACTGGTGACTCGGTGACTGTCGCCCCGTCGATGACTCTGACCGACCGCGAGTTCCAGACCATGCGTGACCAAGGCATCGCAATTCTGCGTGAGGTCGGCGTTGACACCGGTGGCTGTAACATCCAGTTCGCCATCAACCCGAATGACGGCCGCATCATCACCATTGAGATGAACCCGCGTGTCTCCCGCTCGTCGGCGCTTGCTTCCAAGGCAACTGGTTTCCCGATTGCAAAGATTGCTGCCAAGCTGGCTATCGGCTACACCCTCGATGAGATCACCAACGACATCACCGGTGAAACCCCGGCAGCGTTTGAGCCGGTGCAGGACTACGTGATTGTCAAGGCTCCACGCTTTGCTTTCGAGAAGTTCCCAGGTGCTGACGATACGCTGACCACCACCATGAAGTCCGTCGGTGAGGCCATGGCTATCGGCCGTAACTACATCGGCGCGCTCGGTAAGGTCATGCGTTCGCTGGAGAACAAGCCAGCTGGTTTCTGGACTGTTCCGGATGAGGACTTCGCAGGTGAGCGCGCAAACGATGTCAACGCTGTCCTTGAGGATCTGAAGCGTCCGACTGAAGGTCGCATCTACGACGTTGAGCTGGCTCAGCGTCTGGGTGCTTCCATCGAGCAGATCCACGAAGCTTCCGGCCTGGATCCGTGGTTTATCGCCGAGATGGAAAACCTGCAGGATATCCGCAAGGAGCTTATCGACGCTCCGGTGCTGACCTCCGACCTGCTGCGTGAGGCTAAGTACTGGGGACTGTCCGACGCCCAGATTGCTGCGCTGCGTCCGGAATTGGCCGGGGAAGACGGCGTGCGCGAGCTGCGCTGGCGCCTGAACATCCACCCCGTATTCAAGACTGTCGATACCTGCTCCGCCGAGTTCGAAGCACAGACTCCGTACCACTACTCGGCATACGAGCTGGACCCGGCTGCTGAGTCCGAGGTCGCCCCGCAGACCGAGAAGGAAAAGGTCATCATCCTCGGTTCCGGTCCTAACCGCATCGGCCAGGGTATTGAGTTCGACTACTCCTGTGTCCACGCGGCGCTCGAGCTCTCCCGGGTTGGGTACGAGACCGTCATGGTCAACTGCAACCCGGAAACGGTTTCCACCGACTACGACACCGCAGATCGCCTCTACTTCGAGCCATTGACCTTCGAGGATGTCCTCGAGGTCTACCACGCTGAGAGCCAGTCCGGAAAGGTCGCAGGCGTCATTGTTCAGCTCGGTGGCCAGACTCCGCTGGGCCTGGCGGAGCGTCTGCAGGCCGCAGGCGTTCCGATTGTCGGCACTAGCCCAGAGGCAATCGACCTGGCTGAGGACCGCGGTGAGTTCGGCAAGGTGCTGGCTGAGGCGAAGCTGCCGGCGCCGGAGTTCGGTACCGCCACCTCCTTCGCAGAAGCTCGCCAGGTTGCCGCTGGTATCGGTTACCCGGTGCTGGTCCGTCCGTCCTACGTCCTCGGCGGCCGTGGCATGGAAATCGTCTACGATGAGGCCACTCTGGAGGACTACATCAACCGCGCTACCGAGCTGTCCAATGAGCACCCGGTACTGGTTGACCGCTTCCTGGACAGCGCCATCGAGATTGATGTTGATGCACTGTGTGATGGGGAAGAGGTCTACCTCGGCGGCGTTATGGAGCACATTGAGGAAGCCGGTATTCACTCCGGCGACTCCGCGTGTGCGCTGCCTCCGATGACTCTGTCTGCAGGCATCATCGACAAGGTGCGTGAATCCACCAAGGCACTGGCACACGGCATCGGTGTCAAGGGCCTGATGAACGTTCAGTACGCACTCAAGGACGAGACGCTCTACGTCATCGAGGCCAACCCGCGTGCATCTCGTACCGTACCGTTTGTCTCCAAGGCAACCTCAGTTCCGCTGGCTAAGGCCGCGTCCCGCGTCATGATGGGCGCTACTATCGCGGAACTGCGCGAAGAGGGCATGATTCCGTCCAACTTCGACGGTGGCTCTCTGCCTGCTGACGCTCCGATTGCGGTTAAGGAAGCCGTCCTGCCGTTCAACCGCTTCCGCGACTTCGAGGGCCGCGCTCTCGACAGCCTGCTGAGCCCGGAGATGAAGTCCACCGGTGAAGTCATGGGCTTGGCAGACAACTTTGGTGCCGCTTTCGCCAAGGGCGAGCTGGCCGGTTTCGGTGAGCTGCCGACCGAGGGCACGATCTTCGTCTCGCTGGCCAACCGCGATAAGCGCACTCTGGTCTTCCCGATCCTCACGCTGGCGGATATGGGCTTCCGCATCCTGGCAACGGAGGGTACGGCCGGTATGCTGCGCCGCAACGGTGTTGAGTGTGAGGTCGTCGCAAAGCGTACGACTGATTCCGATGCGCCGACGGACGAGCGCGACATCGTCGACATGATTCGCGACGGTGAGGTTGACATCATTATCAACACCCCGTCCGGTTCTGCTGGCGCACGCTCTGACGGATATGAGATTCGCGCTGCTGCTGTGAGCCAGGGCGTAACTTGTGTGACCACCGCTCAGGGGGCCGTCGCCGCACTGCAGGGCATTCTGGCACTGCGCAACGGTGAGATGAGCGTTAAGGCTCTGCAGGAACTCCACCCGGCAGAGTTGGCTGCTCAGGAGCAGGCCTAACATGACCGCGAAGGCTGAAGGTTCCGCAGTGCGGACAGTCAAAGGTTTCGGCGATCGCCTCAGCGAGGTTGTCGCCGAGCGCGGTCGGCTCTGCGTGGGCATCGACCCGCACCCGGGGCTGCTGGATGCCTGGCAGTTGCCGCATTCGGCTGACGGTCTAGAGCGTTTTGCCGCCACATGCGTCGAGGCGTTCGGTGACATCGTTGCCGTCGTCAAGCCCCAGGTGGCGTTCTTCGAAGCCTACGGTTCCAAGGGCTTTGCCGTCCTGGAGCGGACGTTGGCGGATCTGAAGGACGCCGGTGCGCTGTCGATTGCAGATGCCAAGCGGGGCGATATCGGTTCGACGATGGCTGCATACGCTGATGCCTGGCTGTCGGATAGCTCGCCGCTAGCCGCCGACGCACTGACGGTATCTCCGTACCTTGGGTTCGGTGCTCTTGATCCGGCGTTTTCGTTGGCGTTGGAGAACGGACGCGGCCTGTTCGTGCTGGCCGCAACGTCCAATCCGGAAGGTGCGTCCGTACAGAAGGCGACGGTTTCGGGTGAGAGTCTGGCTCAGACCATGGTCAACCAGGCAGCCGCTATTAATGCCCGCCAGATTGACGCTGGTGCAAAGGCGGGCAGCATCGGCGTTGTTGTTGGCGCAACGCTTGACGACGCCCCGGTGCTCAGTGACCTGCGTGGTCCCATTCTCATGCCCGGTGTGGGAGCTCAGGGTGGAACCCCGGCCGATGTAGATCGTCTGGCAGGGGAATCCAAGGGGCTTGCACTGCCAAATATTTCGCGTGCAATTCTCTCCGCTGGGCCTGATCCTGCTGCGCTGCGGCGCGCAACTATTGAAGCTGCGGCTCCGTTCCTATCCGAGAGTTAGCAGCGAATCGACAATTTGGCAGAGGCCCGCAGGGCGCACCTCATAGAACAGGTGCCCCTGCGGGCTTCTTCCGTACCTAGCTGCCGAGATTTTCCTAATGAGCCTCAGGTGGCGGCGGAGTAGGTATAGGCAAGTTACTGTGACGATTCCTGGGAGATTTCGTACAAAAACCGTGGTCAATTTCCATTCTCCTGGGCAAACGGTGCTACAATCGCCGGAGTTGGTTGACCACGACCGAAAGGTGGGGCGGATAAAGCCCTGGTGTCATTTTTATCGACACCCCGTCAGCATTTGCCTCAACAACCGGTAAGTGCGGTACGGTCTCCAATCGTTAAGCACGGTGTCGTTGCCTGCCCTTGGTGGACGCGAGGCTCGTGCAAGTAAATAAGAAACTAACCAATCTATTTTTACGGAGGAACACGTGGCCCTTCCGCAGTTGACCCCGGAGCAGCGTGCAGCAGCACTCGAGAAGGCAGCTCAGGCCCGCAAGGTACGCGCAGAGCTCAAGGACAAGCTGAAGCGTGGCGCTATCGACCTGCCAGAGGTTCTCAAGCAGGCTGACGAGAACGAGATCATCGGCAAGATGAAGGTCTCCGCTCTGCTCGAGGCTCTGCCGAAGGTCGGCAAGGTCAAGGCACAGGACATCATGAATGACCTGGAGATTGCTCAGACCCGCCGCCTGCGTGGCCTGGGTGACCGTCAGCGTCGCGCTCTGCTGGAGCGCTTCGGCTACGCAGTGGAGGACTAGTCGCAGTGGCCGGGAATGAAAACGGTCAGCTGGTAGTCCTTGCCGGCCCTGCCGGTGTGGGAAAATCCACTGTTGTCAGTCGGCTCCGTGCCGAGGTTCCCGGACTGTACTTCAGCGTTTCCATGACCACCCGCGCCGCACGGCCGGGTGAGGTCGATGGCCGCGACTATTTCTTCGTGACCCCGGAGAAGTTCCAACAGCATATTGATGCAGGAGAGATGCTCGAGTGGGCTGAAATCCACGGTGGTCTGCAGCGTTCTGGAACGCCGCGTGGCCCGGTGGATAAAGCTCTCGCCGAGGGACGTCCGGTACTCGTTGAGGTGGATCTGGCGGGAGCCCGCTCCATCCGTAAGGTAGCGCCGAATGCTCACCTGCTGTTCTTGGCTCCGCCAAGCTGGGAGATTCTCGTCAGCAGGCTCACTGGTCGTGGCACGGAAACCGAGGCGCAAGTCAAGCGTCGCCTGGAAACCGCGCGAGTGGAAATGGATGCTCAGCACGAATTCGATGAGGTTGTTGTCAACGACAATGTCGATGATGCTGTGGCGGCCATCGCTCAGGCGCTGACTACTGGCAAGTAACAGGGCGACTCCACATCATCGATAGTAGAAATCGTTTCCAAGCAATGGTGTTTCTATTGCTCCGACGGTTTCTATTGTCACCCCAGTAACTCACGTTCTATTGAGGAAAGATTTCTCGTGACCCAGGAAAATACCGCCACCGAGGCAGTGTTCGACCCGCCAATTGGTATTACCAATCCGCCGATCGATGAGCTGCTTGGTAAGGCTTCTTCGAAGTACGCTCTGGCTATCTTCGCTGCCAAGCGTGCACGCCAGATTAATGACTACTACCAGCAGATTGACGAAGGCATGCTGGAGTACGTTGGCCCGCTGGTTACTCCGGGGGTCGCTGAGAAGCCTCTGTCCATCGCTCTTCGTGAAATCAACGCTGGTCTGCTGGACCACACTGAGGGCTAGAGCATTTCCTTAAGGGGAGATATCTGTATGCATGCCGCCGGTAATGCTGACGTATCCGAATGTTTAAAGGTTGTCGTCGGGGTTGCCGGCGGCATCGCTGCATATAAGGCCGCACACGTTGTTCGTGGCTTCAAGGAACTCGGTCACGATGTTCGCGTCGTTCCCACCGAGTCCGCATTGAATTTTGTAGGTGCGGCTACTTTCGAGGCGCTGTCGGGGAACCCGGTGTCGACTACGGTTTTTGACGCAGTCGATGAAGTTCAGCATGTCCGCGTGGGGCAGGAGGCCGACCTCGTCGTCGTGGTTCCCGCGACTGCCGACTTTATGGCGCGTGCCGCACACGGGCGTGCCGACGACCTTCTCACCGCAACTTTGCTTGTGGCGACCTGCCCGGTGGTTCTGGCTCCTGCCATGCACACTGAGATGTGGAACCATCCAGCTACGCGCGATAATGTCGCGATTCTTCGTCGCCATGGCACTATTGTCCTCGATCCGGCCCATGGCCGTTTGACTGGTAAGGACACTGGTCCAGGTCGTCTGCCGGAGCCAGAGCAGATAGTTTCGCTGGCATTAGCGGCAGTCGAGAATCCGCGCCACTTCCGCCGCGACTTCGAGGGCGTGCGCTTCATGATTACTGCCGGTGGCACCCGTGAGGCTATCGACCCGGTACGTTTTATCGGCAACCACTCCTCAGGGCGTCAGGGCTTCGCGCTAGCTGAGATGGCAGCACAGCGTGGCGCTCAGGTCACTGTGGTGGCAGGACATACAGATCAGTTGCCGACACCGCTGGGCGCGAATGTTGTAAAGGTTGATTCCACTTTGGAGATGGCCAAGGCCGCCCACGAACACTCCAAGTTGGCCGATGTCTGCATTTTTGCCGCTGCCGTCGCCGACTTCCGTCCGGCATCGACCGCTGGGGCCAAGATGAAGAAGGGCGTCGCAGACGACGCTTTGAGCAACATCCAGCTCGTAGAAAACCCTGACATTCTGGCTACCACTGTGGAGCGGCGTAAAGCGGGCGAGATTCCGGCAACCACGACGATGGTGGGCTTTGCGGCTGAGACCGGCGACGAGACGACGACGCCACTCGAGCTTGCGAAGCAGAAAATTGTGCGCAAGGGCTGCGATTTGCTCATGTGTAACGACGTCTCAGGTGGGCAAACTTTCGGTGCGACGGACAATGTCGGATGGTTGTTGTCTCTCGATGGCGAGCAGTGGGACGTGCCGCGGGGCTCAAAATTCTCGGTGGCCGGTTCGATTTTGGATGCAGTTTCCGAGCTGCGACAGGAACCTCAGCCAGCGGAGTAGCGGAGGCCTACTACGGCGACTGAACCGCTTGGTCTATAATTATCGAATCAAACGAAAACCCACGCCGCAGCGACACCGCAGGCGTGGGGAAATGATCTAGAAGAAAGTTGTACTGCTCGTGGCCTCTAATCTTCGGCTGTTTTCCAGTGAATCTGTTACCGAGGGGCACCCAGATAAGATTTGCGACTCGATTTCGGACTCCATCCTTGACGCTATGCTCGCGCAGGATTCTGCATCGATGGTCGCCGTTGAGACTGTGGTGACTACCGGTTTAGTCCATGTTGTTGGCGAAGTTCGCACGAAGAGCTACGTTGACATCCCCGGTATTGTCCGGAGTCGACTGAAGGAGATCGGTTTCGATTCTTCTGAAAAGGGCTTTGACGGCAAGACCTGCGGCGTCTCCGTTTCGATCGGTGAGCAGTCCTCAGATATTCACGACGGTGTGCACACTTCTCTGGAAGCACGCAGCTCTGATGGCGAAGTCGAAGCAGAAGATCTCAAGGGCGCTGGCGACCAGGGGCTGATGTTCGGCTACGCTACCAACGAAACTCCGGAGTACATGCCGCTACCGATTGCGCTGGCACACCGCCTGGCTCGCCGCTTGACGCAGGTACGCAAGGAAGGCATCGTCCCATCGCTTCGACCGGATGGTAAGACTCAGGTCACCTTCGCTTACGACGAAGACAATAACCCGGTGTACTTGGACACTGTTGTGGTGTCCACGCAGCACGACCCGGATGTGACCCAGGAGTGGATTACCGAGCAGATTAAGACTCACGTAGTCGATTGGGTGCTCGACGACGCTAACTTGCGCGAGCGCTTTGTTACCGAAGAATTGAATCTGCTGGTCAACCCGTCTGGCCAGTTTATTATCGGTGGCCCGATGGGCGATGCCGGCCTGACCGGCCGCAAGATTATCGTCGACACTTATGGCGGTATGGCTCGTCACGGTGGCGGCGCATTCTCGGGTAAGGACCCGTCAAAGGTGGACCGCTCCGGCGCTTATGCCACCCGTTGGGTTGCGAAGAATGCCGTGGCTGCGGGTCTGGCTGACCGCCTGGAGATTCAGGTCGCCTACGCTATCGGCCGCGCTCGCCCGGTAGGCCTTTACGTCGACTCTTTCGGCACCGGTCACGTTTCGGACGACGCCATCCGCGAGGCTATCAACAAGGTCTTCGACCTTCGTCCGGCCGCTATTATTCGTGACCTGGACTTGCTGCGCCCGATTTATGCGCAGACCTCCACCTACGGTCACTTCGGCCGAACTGACTTGGACCTGCCGTGGGAGCAACTCAACCGTGTTGAAGAGCTCCGCGCAGCCGCTGGCCTGGGATAAACACCACCCGCCAGCATGACCCTGGGGTGGGGAAGTAGAGTAAGACTCTATGACCGACGCCCCTTTCGCACCCGCCGCCGCAGCTGAGAAGCTGCCTGTCGCGCGGGTGCTTCCACTTTTGGGGCTGCCGCAGTTGGATCGCCCCTTCGATTACCTGGTTCCGCGCGCGCTAGCGGAGGAAGCGGTTGTCGGTTGCCGGGTGCGGATTCGATTCCACGGCCAATTGGTCAATGCGCTGGTGCTGGAGCGCTGTGCCACGCCCACTCACGACGGCAAACTGTCCTATCTCAAGGATGTCATCAGCACTGAGGTTGTCTATCCGCCACAGCTTCGACGGTTGGTGGATTCTCTGGCGGAGTATTACGGCGCAACACGCTCAAACATCATTCGATCCGCCATCCCAACCCGTCATGCACGGGCCGAACGTGCCCGCAAGGAGAAGATGCCCCCAACGTGGGAGGAATTGGGAAAGCTTGCCACCGAGGATCCGGACCTTTCCGCGTGGGGCAACTATGTCTTCGGCGAATCCTTTGTCGATTCCGTCCGCAAGGGCGCCCCGGCACGCGCAGCGTGGCAGCCAGTTCCAGGGGAACAGGTGGCAGCCATGCTCGCCGCGCTCAGCGTTTTGGTCGCCCGCGATGGTGGCGGTGTTCTCATCATTGTGCCGGACGCACGCACGCAGGCACGCTTCGAGAGCGCTTTTCGCGAGCTCATTTCTGCCCGTCAGCTCACTCTTCTCGGGGCTGGTCTCGGTCCCGAGTCCCGCTATCGCCGCTACCTGGATATCCTGCACGGCCAGGGGCGCATAGTCGTCGGAACGCGCTCGGCAGCGTACGCCCCAGTGCAGAATCTGCGTTTAGCAGTGATTGTCGATGATGGCGATGACAACCTCGTAGACCCCCGCGCACCCTACGTCCACTCTCGCGAGGTGCTGGTCACGCGAAGTGCGCAGGAGGGATGCGCTCTTATTTTTGCATCGTATAGCCGTACAGCAGAGGTGCAGCTGCTGGTCTCCTCAGGTTGGGCGCACAATCTGGTTGCAGGCGCCGACGCCCTCGCTGAATCCATGCCGGAGATGATTGCCTCCACGGACACTTCCGAAGACCCGGATGACGTGAGTAGGGGACGCCTTCCTGCCATCGCTTTTCGACGGGCAAAAGCCGCGCTGCGCGAAGAGCTTCCGATTCTGGTCCAGGTACCCCGCAAGGGATATGTACCGACATTGTCGTGTCGCTCCTGTGGCGCGCCTGCGCGCTGTCGCTGGTGTAACGGTCCACTGGGAATTCCACCGTCCGATAACCCGGACGATCCGGCGCCGCCGACCTGTCGGTGGTGTGGCCGCATCGACATCCACCACCGTTGCCATAGCTGCGGTTCCACCAAGATTCGGCCAGTCGTGGTCGGCAGTGAACGTACGGCGGAAGAGTTTGGTCGTATTTTCAGTCCATTCCCAGTCGTCGCTTCCTCTGGCGAACGGATTGTTGACGACATTCCCGAAGGCCCGAGGGTCGTGGTGGCCACGCCGGGAGCCGAGCCTTATGCGCCGGAGGGCTACGGAGCAGTGATGCTGCTGGACACTTGGGCGATGCTCGGCCGGCAGGACTTGCGCGCTCATGAAGAGGCCTATGCGCATTGGTCTCGAGCTGTCACGCTTGCGCGCCCGCGGGAGCGAGGAGGGGCAGTGGTTATCGATGCGGATGCTGCAGTCCCGACTGTGGCCGATCTTCTGGCATGGGACGCGGTAGGCGCTGCGAACAGGGAATTGGCCGACCGTACAGCCGCCGCTCTGCCTCCGGCCTTTCACGTGGCAGCGGTGGACGGGACTGAAGAGGGCCTGCGTAACTTCATGGAGTCCCTGGAGGTTCCATCGGGCGCGGAAATCCTGGGGCCGGTAGACCTTCCCCGCAACGCCAGACCACCAGCAGGCGTGGAACCGGGTACACCTATTCAGCGGATGTTGGTGCGCTGTGACCGTCGGCAAGCACGGGCGGTGGGAGCGGCGTTGAAGGCAGCACAGGTCGTTCGAGCGACCAGGAAGGACCCGACGCCGGTGCGCGTTGTCGTCGATCCGATTAATTTCGGCTAGCTGCTAAAATGAGCGCGTTATCGCTTGATTCACACCAGTTTTCTTGGAGGCTCTAAGTTCATGGCAGTTCGTGAGGTACGTCTTTTCGGCGATCCGGTGTTGCTGTCCAAGGCGGATACCGTCACTGATTTCGACGCGACGCTGTCGCACCTGATTGATGACATGTTCGACACGATGGACGAGCAACAGGGCGTCGGGCTCGCGGCAAACCAGGTCGGCGTGCTGCAGCGCGTTTTCGTCTACGACTGCAACGGCACCCGCGGGCACATCGTCAATCCGGAATGGGAAGCCATCGGCGACGAGACTGTCCACGAAATCGAAGGATGCCTATCTATCCCGGGTATTAATGGACCCGTGACTCGACACGCACGTGTGCGCGTTACTGGCCAGGATCGCCACGGCACACCGGTGAGCTTCGAAGCTGATGATTTGCTGGCTCGCTGTGTGCAGCATGAAAGCGACCACCTGGATGGTGTGCTGTTTTTGAAGCGTCTCGAGGGCGACGAGCGCAAGACCGCGATGCGTTCTCTGCGTGAGCAGGACTGGTTCCTCAACCGCGGTTAACTCACCTGCGCCTAGACCCCTGGGTGTGGCGCCCCGAGTTTCATCACTAGATTAACTAGAACAACTAGGTCCACCAGGAAGGAATCCACTTACTGTGCGCCTGATTTTTGCCGGAACCCCGGAACCTGCTGTCGTTGCACTGAAGAAGTTGCTCGAAGACTCCCGTCATGAAATCGTCGCTGTTCTCACTCGCCCCGATGCCCGCCGTGGCCGCGGTAAGTCGCTTTCGCCCTCGCCGGTGAAGGCTCTGGCCTTGGAACACGACATTCCCGTGCTCACCCCGACGACCCTGCGCGATGAAGAGATCCAGCAGCAGATCCGCGAATTAAACGCCGACTGCATCCCGGTGGTCGCCTACGGCAATCTCGTGCCGGAGGAATTGCTCGATGTACCGACGCACGGCTGGGTCAATCTGCATTTCTCACTGCTTCCTGCTTGGCGAGGTGCCGCGCCGGTGCAGGCAGCTATCGCTGCCGGCGATGAAGTCACGGGTGCCAGTACTTTCCGGATTGAAAAGGGTCTGGATACCGGACCAGTTTTCGGTACCGTCACCGAAGCGATTCGCCCGACCGATAATGCCGACGACCTTTTGACCCGCCTGGCATACTCCGGCGCGGATCTTCTAGCCGCCACCATGGACGGCATCGAAGCCGGTGCGTTGCGTCCGACCGCTCAGCCAGAACAGGATGTCAGTTACGCCGCTAAGTTCGGGCCGGAGGATGCCCGAATCGTTTGGACTCAGCCGCGACATCTTCTTGACCGCCGCGCTCGTGCATTCACGCCTGCCCCAGGTGCGTGGACAACTCTCGACGGCGCACGTTTGAAGGTCGGAGAGCTCACCCCGCTTTCCGACGAGGACAGCGCCGCGGTCGACGAGGTGCGAAAGGCAGCTGCTCCGGAGGCGGCAGCCGCCACACCGGGTGAGTTGGTAGTGGAGAAGCACCGAGTATCTGTGCGTTGTGCCGATGGCTATGTGCAGCTGGTGAAGGTGCAGCCACAGGGTAAGAAGATGATGGATGCGTCCGACTGGGCGCGAGGTAGCCAACCCGGCGGAAAGGTCTGCGAGTAAATGGGCAACGACAAACCCCGCCACACCGGTGGCGGACGGCAGCGCGGCAACCGCAGCGGACAGAACCGCAATGACCGCAACCGTAACCGTGACAACAGAGGTGGGGACAATCGCGGTGGCATTGACCAACCGCGCAAGGTCGCACTGAAGGTACTAGCCGACGTTCGCGAGAATGATGCTTACGCGAACCTGCTGCTGCCCAGGTTGCTGAAGGCACACAAGCTCAAGGGTCGGGATGCTGCTTTTGCAACTGAGCTGACGTACGGCACACTGCGGGCGGAAGGCCTGTTGGATGCCGTGATTGAGGCATCGTCGTCACGCCCGTTAAACGATATTGCTGGACCGGTGATGGATGTGTTGCGCCTGGGCACGTACCAGCTGCTGCGTACGCGCGTCGATGCCTACGCGGCGGTCGATACCTCGGTGCGGGCGGTGGCGAAGGTAGCGGGACCTGGTGCGCGCGGCTTTGTCAATGCCATTTTGAGGAGAGTTTCCTCGAAGACCGAAGGCGAATGGGTGGCTGAGGTCGCGCCGGATCCTGCGACCGATCCGATTAGCTACGTAGCGATGAAGCATGCCCACCCGCGCTGGATTGCGATGGAGTTTGCCCGCGCACTCGGTGCACAAGCCGGTGAGCTGCAGCAGGCACTCGCTGCCGACGATGCGCGCCCGTTGGTGCACTTGGTCGCTCGTCCGGGCGAGATTACTGCTGAGGAATTGGCACTGATCACCGGCGGTGAAGAGGGACCGTGGTCGCCGTACTGCGTGCGCTTGGATTCCGGTGCCCCAGGAGAATTGGAGCCGGTCCGACAGGGCTTGGCTGCGGTGCAGGACGAGGGTTCTCAGCTCATTGCGCGTGCCGTCACCATGGCACCCGTTGCCGGTGAAGACAGCGGCCGCTGGTTAGATTTGTGTTCCGGCCCCGGTGGTAAGTCAGCTTTCATCGGCGGCATCGCAGCTATTGAGGGCGCGAAGCTCGACGCTGTTGAGGTATCTGCGACTCGCGCAGAACTGGTGAAGAAGGCCACGGCCGGGCTGCCAGTGACTGTAACCGTTGCGGATGGTCGCGATACCGGGCTGGAGGCAGGCTTTGACCGCATTTTGGTAGACGCGCCGTGCTCTGGTTTGGGCTCGCTTCGCCGTCGCCCGGAAGCGCGCTGGCGGAAGTCGCCGTCCGATCTGAACTCCTTGACTGCGCTGCAGTTTGAACTGCTCAGTGAAGCTGTGCGTCTGGCACGGCCGGGTGGCATCATCGTCTATTCCACGTGTTCTCCGCATCTGCGGGAAACCAGGGGCATTGTCGATAGGGCAGTGACGGAATTGCCGGTGACGGAGCTGAATGCACACGAGTTGGTAGCGCCGATGACTGATGTCGGACCGTATCCATCTGTGCAGATGTGGCCACACCGCCACGGTACCGATGCGATGTTCTTCTCAGTTTTGCGCAAGAACGACTAGGCTCAGAGGTTATGAGCGCACCAATTATTGCCCCGTCCATTCTCGCTGCTGACTTCGCTCGCCTCGACCGCGAGGTTGAGGCTGTAGCCAATGCAGATTGGCTGCATATCGACGTCATGGATGGCCACTTCGTTCCCAACCTGTCCTTCGGCGCTCCGGTGCTGGAGGCCGTAGCTGCGGTGACGGACAAGTACTTGGATGTCCATCTCATGATTGAGAACCCGGAGAAGTGGGTCGACACCTACATTAAGGCGGGGGCGAGCTCCGTTATTTTCCATGTGGAAGCCGTCGACGATGCCATCGCACTGGCACGCCACATTCGTTCCCAGGGCGTGAAGGCCGGGTTCTCGCTGCGCCCGGGTACCCCAATTGAGCCGTGGCTGGATCACCTCGCCGAATTCGACGAGGTGCTGGTCATGAGTGTCGAACCCGGTTTCGGGGGCCAGTCCTTTATGCCGGATCAGCTAACCAAGGTCGAGAAGCTGCGTCAGCGCATTGATGCCGAAGGTCTGGATACTCTGATCGAGATTGACGGTGGTATCTCCGCCAAGACCATCGAATCCGCTGCCGCCGCCGGTTGCGACGCCTTCGTTGCAGGGTCGGCCGTTTTCGGCGCTGATGATCGTGCGGCGGCTGTCGATGAGCTGCGCGCATTGGCCACTACTGCTGCAACTAAGTAGACGGCGGTGAAGCACGGTGGCACAGTTTCCGGATCTCGTCTCCGCACAGCCGCTGACTGACGCTCAAGCTATGGCATTGGCCATAGAAGCCGGCCAGCGAGTTCGGGGCACCACCTATCCCAATCCACCGATTGGTTGCGTCATCCTCGATACCGCAGGGATTGCGGTAGGAGTGGCCGGAACTGAGCCGGTAGGTGGCCGACACGCAGAGCCACAAGCATTAGAAATGGCGGGGGCACGAGCTCAGGGCGGTACTGCAGTGGTCACACTAGAGCCGTGCAATCATATCGGCCGTACACCACCGTGCACCGAGGCACTTGCGGCAGCCGGAGTTTCCCGCGTCATATTTGCGGTCGCCGATCCTAATCCCGTGGCCGCTGGCGGCAGCGAGTGGTTGCGATACAAGGGAATCGACGTGGTCGAGGAGTTCCAACGCAATCGTGTGGCGGATGGCTATCTGCGTCCATGGTTACACTGGCAGCGCACTCGGCGCCCACACATCACGCTGAAGACGGCGGGCACGCTGGATGGTTTCGCCGCCGCTACCGACCGCACCTCGCAGTGGATTACGGGGGAGCAGGCGCGGGCACGGGTACATATCGATCGTGCACGTCGGCAAGCGATTGTCGTCGGAACGGGAACAGTGCTCGCTGACAATCCGCGATTGACCGCGCGCACACCAGACGGCGAGGAGCTGTCAACGCAACCCCTGCGCATCGCGATCGGCACCTCGGAAGTCGCCGCCGATGCGAATATCCGCGGCGATAACTTCCGCCACATTCAAACTCACGATGTGGAAGTGGCGCTGGAGACAATGGCGGATATGGGGCTTATTGACGTGCTGGTAGAAGGCGGCCCACGGCTCGCCAGCGCTTTCTTAGAAGCCGATGCTGTCGACGCAATCGAGTCCTATATTGCCCCGGCGTTTCTCGGCGCTGGTCTGCCCGTGACATCGGCCAACCACGAGACCACCATCACTGACATCTCCCGCTTCCGTACCGTCGCGGTCGAGACTCTGGGGGATGACATTTTGATTACGGCACTCCGCAGTGGCAAAGATCGCGGGTAGACCGGCTAGAGTTAATTTTGTAAAAATCTTTCAATTTATAACAAACGGTAAAGGATTTTCCTGACCACCATGTTTACGGGAATTGTTGAGGAACTCGGCGAAATTCGCGAAATCCACCGCGAAGCCGATTCCATTACTCTGACCATTCGCGCGACCACCGTGCTTGACGACGTGCACCACGGTGATTCCATTGCTGTCAATGGTGTTTGTTTGACCGTCGTGGAGTTTGGCGATGATTTTTTTACCGCTGATCTCATGCAAGAGACTCTGGATAGGTCGAGCCTCGGCCAGGTTGAGGTCGGCTCCAAGGTCAACCTCGAACGTGCAACCGCAGTCGGTCAACGCCTCGGCGGCCATATCGTGCAGGGACATGTCGATGGCACCGGCGAGGTTATTTCGCGCACGCCAGGGGAGCGCTGGGAAGTAGTGCGGATTTCGCTGCCGGAGCATCTCTCCAAGTATGTCGTGGAAAAGGGCTCAATTGCCGTGGATGGTACTTCGTTGACCGTCTCTGCAGTAGGCGAGGGGTTCTTTGAGGTCAGCCTGATACCGACGACGCTGACGGACTCCGTTATTGGTTCGACCGCGGTAGGCGCCAAGGTCAATTTGGAAGTCGATGTGCTAGCCAAGTACGTCGAGAAAATGTTGGAAAGATAAGCTACAAGACTGTGATTAAGTTCGATTCTGTAGAGCGGGCCATTGCGGACATCGCAGCCGGTAAGGCCGTGGTCGTCGTCGACGATGAAGATCGTGAGAACGAGGGCGACATCATCTTCGCCGCCGAGAAGGCAACGCCTGAACTTGTTGCCTTTATGGTTCGCTATTCCTCTGGTTACATCTGCGCGCCCCTGACCGCCGAGGACTGCGAGCGTCTGAATCTGCCACCGATGGTGTCAGAGAATGAGGATGCCCGCGGTACCGCATACACAGTGACCGTGGATGCCAACACCGGTACGACCGGTATTTCCGCCACAGATCGTGCGAACACCATTCGTACTCTGGCTGACCCCACTTCGAGCCCGCACGATTTCACCCGACCAGGACACGTGGTTCCGTTGCGAGCTCGCGATGGTGGCGTCCTCGTCCGTGCCGGCCACACCGAGGCTGCGGTCGATCTCGCCCGCCTGGCAGGGCTCCGTCCTGCCGGCGTGCTGTGTGAGGTTGTCTCCGAGGAAGACCCGACCGGTATGGCGCGCGCGGAGGAACTGCGTCGCTTCTGCGACAAGCACGATTTAGCGCTGATCTCCATTGAGCAGCTGATCGAATACCGTCGCCACAACGAGCACTTGATTGAACGCGTTGTCGAAACCAAGCTGCCGACCGACTACGGCGAGTTCCGTGCCATTGGGTACCGGAGCCTTATCGACGGTGTTGAGCATGTCGCTCTCGTTGTGGGGGATGTGTCTTCCAACGATGGTCAGGACGTCCTCGTGCGTGTGCACTCCGAATGCCTCACTGGCGACGCACTGGGATCTCGCCGCTGCGACTGCGGTCAGCAGCTGCACAACTCCATGCGCATGGTTCACGAAGCGGGGCGTGGCGTCATCCTCTACATGCGCGGTCACGAAGGCCGAGGCATTGGTCTGATGCCGAAGCTGGAGGCCTACCATCTGCAAGATGAAGGCGCTGACACCGTTGATGCCAATCTTGCGCTCGGTTTGCCGTCGGATGCCCGTGAGTACGGCACTGGTGCACAGATTCTGCAGGATCTTGGAGTCACCACTATGGCGCTGCTGACGAACAATCCGACCAAGCGTGCCGGCCTAGGTGGTTATGGACTGGAGATGAGCCGCCGGGTACCGGTGCCAGTTGAGGTCAACGAGGATAACTTGAAATACTTGTTGACAAAGCGCGAACGCATGGGCCATGAGCTCCCTTGGTTGGATGAGTACATGGAGACCCACGGCATTTCGACAGAAGGAGCACAGTAGATGAGTGGCGCAGGTCTTCCTGAAATTTCCGTTCCCGATTCCACTGGTGTGACCGTCGGTCTGGTCACCTCTCACTGGAACGAGGAGATTACTGGGCAGCTTCGTCGTGAAGCGCTGGCACAGGCCGAGGAGGTCGGCGCTGTAGTCACGGATGTGACTGTCGTCGGTGCTCTGGAGATTCCGGTTGTGGTGCAACAGCTCGCGCGAACTCACGACGCCGTGGTGGCGCTGGGGTGCGTTATCCGCGGTGGTACGCCGCACTTCGACTATGTCTGCGACTCGGTGACTGAGGGCCTGACGCGGATCGCACTGGACTGTGAAACGCCAGTTGGCAATGGTGTGTTGACCTGCAACACTGAACAGCAGGCAATTGATCGTGCCGGCGGTGAGGGAGCTGCGGAGAATAAGGGTCGCGAGGCCATGGCCGCAGCGCTGCATACCGTCGCAGTGTTGAAGTCCCTTCGTGAAGGTGGAGCTGAGTAAGAATGGGTAACTCCGAACGCCACAGCAATTCGACTGCCGTCGACACCGGTAGCGAAGACAAATGGCTGTTGGAAATCACCTCGCAAAAGCTGCGTCTGTGGGCGATTATCGCTGCAGTTGTGGTCTTCGCTATCCATATCTTCATGGGTATCGTGGTGGACTTTGGTAACACCGGAGCTTCGGTGACCGCTATCGACCAGCTGGCTTTCCCAATGATTGGTTTGATCATCGCCGGGGTAATCCTGCTGCTGACTCGGGCTCGCGTTCGCGTAAATGCCAGGGGTGTGGAAGTCCGCAATCTACTCAATGCGAAGTTTTACCCGTGGGTCGATATCTACGGCCTGAGTTTTCCAAAGAAGTCCCGCTGGGCTCGCTTGGAGCTGCCTGACTTTGAGTTTGTGCCGATGCTCGCGATCCAGTCGGCCGACGGCAGCCGCGTCGTGGAAGACATTCGCCGGTTCCGTGAACTTGAAGACAAGTTCATGCCGGAGGACTAACCCAAGGACACGTTTTAAGGACACCGTAAGTGACTGACCCTTCTCAGTACCGTCCCGCCCCCGGCACCATTCCCACGGAGCCGGGGGTGTACCGTTTTCTCGATTCAACCGGGCGCGTTCTCTACGTCGGCAAGGCGAAGAATCTCCGTGCGCGTTTGTCTAACTATTTCCAGGACTTAACTCGGCTTCATCCCCGCACCCGCCAAATGGTGCAGTCCGCTTCGAAGGTGACGTGGACTGTCGTCCACAATGAAGTCGAAGCGCTGCAGTTGGAGTACACCTGGATCAAGCGCTTTAATCCGCGGTTCAACGTGATGTACCGCGACGACAAGTCGTATCCGATGTTGGCCGTCAGCGTTGGAGAGCTGTACCCGCGGCTCTTTCTCTACCGAGGACCGCGCCGGAAGGGCGTGCGTTATTTCGGGCCTTATTCACACGCGTGGGCTATCCGAGAAACGCTCGACTTGCTTACACGAGTTTTCCCAGCCCGCACCTGTTCAAAGGGAGTCTTCAACCGGCAGCAAGCCCTGGGGCGGCCCTGTTTGCTCGGCTATATCGACAAATGCTCGGCGCCTTGTGTCGGCCGTGTCAGTGCCGAGGAACACCGCGAAATTGTCCGTGGTTTTACCAGCTTCATGTCGGGAAATACGGGCCCGGTCACGAGGCGCTTAAAGAAGGAAATGGAGGAAGCTGCCGGCGAGTTAGACTTCGAGCGCGCCGCTAGTCTGCGCGACAACCTCGCTGCCATCGACAAGGTCATGGAGCGGCAGTCAGTCGTGCTTTCCGACGCCGCCGATGCCGACTTTATTGCGCTAGCAACCGACGAACTGGAAGCGGCCGTGCAGATTTTCCATGTTCGGGCGGGACGTATTTACGGTCAGCGCGGCTGGGTAGTGGAGAAGTCCGGCGAGTACGCGACTACGGAGTTTCGAGAGGGAGAAACTGACCCCAGCTTGGGTGGGCTGCTAACGCAGTTCCTGACACAGTTCTATGGCGACGCCGCCAAGCACGCGGATGTCGACGGCGATGAATCAACCACTGCCGCCCAGGTTGTGCCACGCGAAATTCTCGTTCAGGCCACGCCCGACGATCTTGACGAGGTTACTGCATTTTTGGCCGATATTCGTGGCACCAATGTAGATATTCGCGTCCCACAACGCGGTGACAAGCGGACGCTCATGGAGACCGTGCAGAAAAATGCAGCTGAAGCGCTACGCCAGCACAAGCTAAAGCGAAGTGGAGATCTAACTACTCGATCGCAGGCTCTCTCCGAACTCCAGGACGCGCTATTTATGGATGAAGCGCCGCTGCGCATCGAGTGCACTGACATCTCGCATATTCAGGGCACCGATGTGGTGGCCTCGTTGGTGGTCTTCGAGGATGGATTGCCCAAGAAGTCCGACTACCGCCGCTACCGAATCAAAGATGCAGCGGGTGACGGTCGCTCGGACGACGTCGGTTCTATCGCTGAGGTGGTGCGCCGTCGTTTTCTGCGCCATAACGAGGACAAGCTCGCCATGCCCGATGATGCAAGCGAGATGTTCGTCGAAGAGACGACTGATGCCGTCGATGAGCAGTCGCGGAGTAACCGCAAGTTTGCCTACCCGCCACAGTTGTTCATCGTCGACGGTGGTGCACCGCAGGTCGCAGCCGCACAGGCGGTCCTCGATGAACTCGAGGTCACCGATGTGACGTTGGTGGGAATTGCCAAGCGCTTAGAAGAGCTGTGGATTCCCGACGATGATGAGCCGCTCATTCTGCCGCGTAATTCGGAAGCGATGTACCTAATCCAGCGAATTCGTGATGAGGCGCACCGCTTTGCCATTAATTATCACCGTCAGCAGCGATCTAAACGCATGCGCTCGTCGGTGCTTGATGGCATTAAGGGGCTGGGGCCAGCACGCCGCAGTGAGTTGGTCAAGCACTTTGGTTCCGTTGCGGCGCTGAAGAAGGCCAGCGTCGAGCAGATCGAAGAAGTGGCTGGTTTCGGGCCGATGCTCGCGAAAACTGTTTACGATTACCTCCATCCAGACGAGAAGTCGTCAGAGCCAAACTCGGATGTCGGTCCGGGAGAGTAGGCGTAGAAGTAGGTAAACAAGTGGCTAAAACCGCACTTGAAACAGTGCTAGGGGGTTTACTTCCGCTAGTAAAACCGAGAGCGGTTGGGCGGAATTGTATTAGAGTGATGGCATGATTACTTCGGGTTATTCCCCTCAGGCTGAAAAGTCACTTGTGTTGATTACCGGCATGTCCGGTTCCGGACGCAATACGGCCGCCAGCGTCTTGGAGGAGATGGGCTGGTATGTCGCAGACAACCTGCCCCCGGAGTTGATTATGCGCATGGTCGAGTTGTCGTTTGAAGCGGACTCTCCAGTAGAGCGCCTCGCTATCGTCACCGACGTGCGCTCGCGCGCGTTCGCCGGCAGTTTGGGGGAGGTGCTCGACGGACTCCGCAATGAGGGGCGCCAGCCCTATGTCATCTTCTTTGATGCCAACGACGACACCCTCATCGCCCGCTACGACTCTGTCCGCCGCACCCATCCGCTGCAGGAAAATGGCACGCTTTCACAGGGTATTGCCGCTGAACGTCAGATGTTGCTGCCAATAAAGGGCATGTCGGATTTAGTAGTGGATACCTCTGACATGAGCGTGCACGATTTGCGCCGTGAGTTAGAGCATCAGTTGTCGGATACCGCTAGCAAGATTCAGCAGATCACCATCGAATCATTTGGGTTTAAGCACGGTGCGCCGCGCGATGCCGACATGCTTTTCGACGTCCGTTTTCTCCCCAATCCCTATTGGGTACCTGAGCTGCGTGCGGGCCGCGGTACCAACAAAGCCGTGGCCGACTACGTGCTGTCCCAACCTGAGTCTCAGGGGTTTTTGGACAACGTCACAAACTTGATTGAATTGGTTTTGCCCGGGTACCGCCGTGAGGGCAAGGGTTTTATGACTATCGCTGTGGGATGCACCGGAGGCCATCACCGAAGTGTGGCCATGTCGGAGGCGCTGGCTAAGAAGCTCGAGGGAGTTTCCGGGATCAACGTCAACGTCGTCCACCGCGATATTGACCGCAACTAGCGGTTTTCGTGGAGGTGTAGAAATTGACATCAATTACCAGTCTGGGTGGCGGTCATGGTCTATTTGCCACGCTGAGAGCTGACCGTCAGGTTGCGGACCATGTCACAGCGGTGGTCACAGTTGCCGACGACGGCGGATCCTCGGGTCGCCTTCGTCGTGAGCTGGGGCAGATTCCCCCTGGAGACCTTCGCATGGCACTCGCCGCGCTTTCCGCAGATACGGAAAAAGGCGATCTGTGGGAAAAGACACTGCAGCACCGCTTTGGCGGAACTGGCGCACTGGCAGGGCATGCGATTGGCAATCTGATTATCGCTGGCCTCACCAGTGTGATGGGAAATGAAGTCGACGCGCTTGACGAAATTGGCCGGTTGCTGCAAATCCGGGGTCGCGTCGTGCCCATGTCGCCGATCCCGCTAGAGATTGAGGCCGAAGTCGTTGGCTTGGAGCAGGATGCTCGCGTTGTGCGCCAGGTCCGTGGCCAGGTCGCAGTGGCCACGACACCTGGCCAGGTGCGCCGAATCCGGCTGATTCCTGAGACTCCGCCGGCATCCGAGGAGGCCATTGAAGCTATCCTCAATGCCGATTTGGTGACGCTGGGTCCGGGTTCGTGGTTTACTTCGGTTCTGCCACATCTTCAGGTGCCCGGGCTGCGGGATGCTCTGCAAGAAACCAATGCCACAACCGTCGTGGTGCTGAATCTTGTCGCCGAGCCGGGGGAGACCGCCGGTTTTTCTTCCGAACGGCACATCCATATGCTCACGCAGCATGCACCTAACTTGAAGCTCAATTACGTGCTTGTCGACGACAACACGCCGCTCGCGGATACCGAACGAGAATACCTGCAGCGAGCGGCGGATAGCCTAGACGCGCAGGTTGTCTTCGCCGATGTGCAAGAAGTTGATGACCACGGAGCTCTGACGGGTCGGCATTCGCCGGAGAAACTAGCTGTCGCACTTCGTCAGTTCCTCTAAAGCGTCCGGTCAGTCGAGGGTTTTTATGCATTCTCCTGCGAGGATGCAATAGACAATCAACTAATTGCCACTCGATTGGTACCGGATACTATCCTTGAGGTTTATTGCTAAAGCTCAAATGGGGTTAGTTTTACCTAAATTAACCAGGCCCAAACCCAGCTCGTACACATGAAATGAGGATGGACAGCATCGTGGCATTGACGGCGAAGGTCAAAGACGAACTAGCCCGCGTGTCAGTTTCGCAGGAAAGCGCTCAGGCAGCGGAGATTTCGACCCTGTTCCGCTTCGCAGGAGGACTCCACCTGGTGGCAGGTTCGATTGTGCTGGAGGCTGAGTTGGATTCCGGCGCTGTCGCACGCCGCCTGCGCTCCATGCTGGCCGAACTCTACGATGTCAAAGCCAGCCTCAATGTCTTGTCTCCCAGCGGCTTGCGAAAGACCTCGAAGTACATCGTGCGGGTAACTGATGGCGCGGAACTCGTCGTTAGGCAAACTGGCCTGATCGACTCTGCAGGACGTCCCGTACGTGGGCTACCACGCAAGCTGATCATGGGACAGAAGATCGATCAAGAAGCTGCATGGAGGGGTGCCTTTTTGGCACATGGTTCACTGACTGAGCCGGGGCGTTCCTCAGCTTTGGAAGTCACTGCTCCCTCTGCAGAAGCGGCACTTGCATTGGTGGGATGTGCTCGTAGACTCGGAATTACGGCTAAGAGCAAGGAGAATAAATCCCGCGGTGGCGATCGTGTAATCATCCGGGAGGGCGATGCAATCGGTGCGCTGCTGACGCGAATGGGAGCCCAGACTACTCGCCTGCAGTGGGAAGAACAGCGAATGCGTCGTGAAGTGCGAGCGACGGCCACTCGTTTGGCAAACTTCGACGATGCCAACCTGCGGCGCTCGGCTCGTGCGGCCGTTATTGCAGCAGCGCGAGTAGAGCGTGCTTTAGAGATTCTCGGTGACGATGTACCAGACCATTTGGTGTCTGCAGGACAGCTGCGCATCGAGCACAAGCAGGCTTCACTGGAAGAACTTGGGCAGCTGGCAAATCCGCCAATGACCAAGGACGCCGTCGCAGGACGCATCCGCCGTTTGCTCTCCATGGCGGACAAAAGAGCAAACGAACTCGGAATTCCCCCCACAACTGCAGTCGTTACAGACGAACTTTTTGACAAAGAAGTTGACGAGTAAAGCACCTGTTATGCCTAGTCAGGTGCGTAATTTTTGATAAATCTCCGTTTATTTGGGATTTTCGCACCAAACCACCGCTGCGCGAATGAAAAACCCAACGTACACTTCTGTAGTGAACCTGTTGGAGCGCAATCAGCGCCCTGACAAGTGGCATCGATTCGCCAATCCATTAAGGAGATTATTGTGACGGTTCGTGTAGGTATTAACGGTTTTGGTCGCATCGGCCGCAACTTCTTCCGCTCCCTGCTCGCTGCGGGCGCTGACCTGGAAGTCGTTGCTGTAAACGACCTCACTGATAACAAGACCCTGGCTCACCTGCTCAAGTACGACTCCATCATGGGCAAGCTTGACGCAGAGGTCACCTACGACGATGAGTCCCTCACCGTCAACGGCAAGCGCATCGCGGCATACGCTGAGCGCGACCCGAAGGACCTGCCGTGGGGCAAGCACGAGGTCGACATCGTCATTGAGTCCACCGGTTTCTTCACCGATGCCAACGCTGCCAAGGCTCACATCGAGGCTGGCGCCAAGAAGGTCATCATCTCCGCTCCGGCTAAGAACGAAGACGCAACCTTCGTTGTCGGTGTTAACCACACTGACTACGACCCGGAGAAGCACAACATCATTTCGAACGCTTCTTGCACCACCAACTGCCTGGCTCCGATGGCTAAGGTCCTGGACGACAAGTTCGGCATCGAGCGCGGTCTCATGACCACCATCCACGCATACACCGGTGACCAGCGTCTGCACGACGCTCCGCACAAGGACCTGCGTCGCGCCCGCGCTGCTGCACTGAACATTGTTCCGACCTCCACCGGTGCTGCAAAGGCAGTCGCTCTGGTTCTGCCGCAGCTCAAGGGTCTGCTGGACGGCTACGCACTGCGTGTTCCGACCCCGACCGGCTCTGTCACCGACCTGACCTTCACTGCGAAGAGCGAGGTCACCGTCGAGTCCGTCAATGCTGCCATCAAGGAAGCTGCTGAGGGCGAGCTCAAGGGTGTTCTGGGCTACAACGAGGACCCAATCGTTTCCAAGGACATCGAGGGCGACCCGCGTTCCTCGATCTTCGACGCACCGCTGACCAAGGTCATCGGCGATCAGGTCAAGGTTGTCTCCTGGTACGACAACGAGTGGGGCTACTCCAACCGCCTCGTCGACCTGGCTGTCTACGTCGGTGAGCGCCTCTAATAACTCACCTGGTTAATCCCAGACCCCGAACGGGCCGGGGTGGTTGCGCCTGAGTAGGGCACGCCACCCGCGGCCCGTTTTTACACACTTTCACAAGGATTTCATTGAGATGACTGTTAAGACTGTCAAAGACCTGATCAACGAAGGTATTGAAGGCCGTTACGTCCTCGTCCGCTCCGACTTTAACGTCCCACTGAAAGACGGCGTTATCACCGATCCGGGTCGAATCGATGCTTCGCTGCCCACCCTGTCCGCGCTTGTCGAGGCCGGCGCCAAGGTCGTTGTTATGGCTCACCTGGGTCGCCCGAAGGGCGAGGTTAAGTCCGAGTTCTCCCTGGCCCCGGTCGCTGAGGCGCTATCTGAGCGCCTGGAGCAGTACGTCGCGCTCGCCGGTGATGTCTCCGGTGAGGACGCGCACGAGCGCGCTAATGGCCTGACCGAGGGCGATGTACTCTTGTTGGAGAACGTCCGCTTCGATCCGCGCGAGACCTCCAAGGACGAGGCAGAGCGCGCCGAGTTCGCAGCCGAGCTGGCTGCACTAGTTCCGGACGGAGCGTTTGTTTCCGACGGTTTCGGTGTTGTTCACCGCGCCCAGGCTTCCGTCTTCGACGTCGCTAAGAAGCTGCCGCACTACGCCGGCAATCTGGTTCAGGCTGAGCTTGAGGTTCTGCGCAAGGTTGCAGAGACCCCGGAGAAGCCGTACACCGTCGTGCTCGGCGGTTCCAAGGTTTCCGACAAGCTGGGCGTTATTGAGGCTCTCGCGCCGAAGGTTGACTCCCTGGTCATCGGCGGCGGCATGTGCTTCACCTTCCTGGCTGCCAAGGGCTACGCCGTTGGCGCATCCCTGCTGCAGGAAGAGATGATTGACACCTGTAAGGATCTGCTGGACCGCTACGGCGATAAGATCGTTCTGCCAACCGACGTAGTCGTGGCTGACAAGTTCGCTGCAGACGCTGAAAACAAGGTGGTAGACGCCACCGAGATTCCGGAAGGCTGGATGGGCCTGGACATCGGACCGGCTTCCGCCGAGGCATTCGGCAAGGTGCTCGCTGAGTCCAAGACTGTGTTCTGGAACGGCCCGATGGGCGTGTTCGAGATGGAGGCTTTCGCAGCTGGCACCCGCGAGGTTGCACAGGCCATCATCGATGCCACCACTGACAACGGTTGCTTCTCCGTCGTCGGTGGCGGCGACTCCGCAGCAGCAGTACGTACTCTGGGGTTGAACGAGGACGGCTTCAGCCACATCTCCACTGGTGGTGGCGCTTCGCTGGAGTTCCTCGAGGGTAAGACTCTGCCGGGCGTCTCCGTCCTGGAAGACTAAGATTTTTCCACCACCGGATTTTCATCGCTTAAAAATCCGCTAATTGATAGGGAAGTGAATTCCACCACTATGGCACGTACACCATTTATTGCTGGTAACTGGAAGATGAACCTGAACCATCTCGAGGCTATCGGTGTGGTGCAGAAACTCGCGTTCGCTCTGCCAAAGGAGTACTACGACAAGGTTGACGTCGCTGTCATCCCGCCGTTTACCGACCTGCGTTCGGTCCAGACTCTGGTTGAGGGCGATAAGCTCGGCGTCACTTACGGCGCGCAGGATGTCTCAGTCCACGAGTCCGGCGCTTACACCGGCGAGATTTCCGCATCGATGCTGGCAAAGCTCGGCTGCACCTGGGTCGTCGTCGGTCACTCCGAGCGTCGCGATATGCACGCAGAGGACGATGAGCTGGTCGCAAAGAAGGCCAAGGCAGCACTGCGCGAGGGCATGAACCCAATCGTCTGTGTCGGCGAGCCGCTGGAGGTCCGAGAGGCCGAAGAGCACGTCGAGTACGTTGTCTCTCAGGTCAAGGGCTCCCTGGCTAACCTGACCAACGCTGAGCTGGCCAAGACCGTCATCGCTTACGAGCCTGTCTGGGCTATCGGCACCGGTAAGGTCGCATCGGCTGCAGACGCGCAGGAAGTCTGTGCAGCTATCCGCGAGACCGTCGCAGAAATTGCGGACGAGAACATCGCAAAGGAGATGCGCATCCTCTACGGTGGTTCCGTCAAGGCCGAGAACGTCGCTGAGATCGTCGGCAAGCCCGACGTCGACGGCGGCCTCGTCGGTGGCGCTTCGCTCGACGGTGAAGCATTCGCGAAGCTCTGCGCACTTGCTGCAGATGCCGCTCAGAACGCCTAAGTGCATATAAATTCAGAACAACTGATAAGATAGGCGCCATGCGCGACCCCGGATTGGTTTTATTGATTCTCATAAAACCGATTCGGGGTTATTGCCTTTAGGCGGACTCAATCCAGGCACACCGACTGGCAATGTTTTAGCGCGATACATTTCCCGAGGCTTTCCACTTGGAATGCCCGGCAATTTTCAAAGGACGTGCTCAATGAACGAACAAGTACATGGTGACACTGACCGACACACTGCAAGCAATGAGCAATCCTCATCGACCGCTACCGCGAAGCAGCAGGACTTGCTCTGGGAGGATATTCGCCACCTGGGTCGAATTCTTGGGCAGGTAATCCGCGAGCAAGAGGGTGACGAGGTCTTTAACCTGGTCGAAAATGCTCGCCGTGCAGCCTTCGAACTCCATCGTGGCGATGGCGACATCGAGAAGCTCACCGGCCTCTTCCGCGATATTGACCCAGCCGAGGCAAGCCCTGTCATCCGTGCTTTCACGCACTTCGCACTTTTAGCTAACCTCGCTGAGGATTTGCACGAGGAGCTGGGCATCGAGGCATCTCTCGATGCTGGCGATCCACCGCAGGACTCCACGCTGGAGGCAACATGGCAGAAGCTTCGCGACGCCAAGGTTTCCGGCAGCGCCATTGCGGATATGATGGACCACATTGAGGTCGTCCCGGTTCTGACCGCACACCCAACGGAAACTCGTCGTCGCACAGTGTTCGATGTGCAGAAGCACATCACGGCCGCAATGCGGCGCCGCCACGAGATCCAGGCAGCCCCGATGAATGCGCGCACCGCGGACCGACTCGCTGAGATTGATGCCGATATCCGTCGCCGGATCCTGACGCTGTGGCAAACGGCTCTGATTCGCATGAACCGCCCGGATATTCGCGACGAGGTCGAAGTTGGTCTTCGCTACTACCAGCTTTCTCTGCTGGAAGCTGTGCCACAGATTAACCGAGACGTCGTCAAGCACTTGCGTCAGCTCGGCGGCGACAAGCTGCCGGCTAATCCAACCATTCGCATGGGCTCGTGGATTGGCGGTGACCACGACGGCAACCCATACGTGACGGAGGAGACGCTGCGCTACGCCTCCGATAGGGCAGCAGGTACGATCCTGCGTCACTACTTCTCGCAGTTGCACCTGCTGGAGCGCGAGCTCAGTCTCAGCGACCGCCTGACCAAGGTCACCGTAGATTTGGTCGGCTTGGCCAGCCGCGGCCACAATGACGTACCAAACCGCGAAGATGAGCCGTACCGTCGTGCGGTTCACGGTATCCGCGGGCGCGTGGCGGCAACAGCGGTGAACTTCTTCGACGAGTCCATCATCGAGGGCGACTGGTCGGAATTCACTCCGTATGACAGCGCCGAGGAGCTACTTGAAGAGCTCTCGATTATCGACGACTCCCTGCGGTCCAGCCACGATGACCTCATCGCCGATCACCGCCTGCGCGACCTGATGGATTCAGTGGAGGTATTTGGTTTCCACCTGTACTCGATTGATATCCGCCAGAATTCGGACTCTCATGAGGAAATCCTCACCGAGCTGTTCTCCGCTGCCGGTGTGGTGGACAACTACGCGGGATTGAAGGAAGCCGACAAGGTCGAGCTGCTGACCAAGGAACTGCAGTCCTCCCGTCCGCTGGTTTCGACTTCCGCAGATCTTTCCGAAGCTACGGCTCGCGAGCTAGGCATTATGCGTGCGGCATCTCGTGCGGTGCGCAAGTACGGTCACGACGCGGTACCGCACTGCATCATTTCGATGTGTACATCGGTCTCCGACCTGCTGGAGCCGATGATTCTGCTCAAGGAAGTCGGTCTGATTCGCCCGAATGGCTCGCAGCCGACCGGTTCTGTTGACGTCATCCCGCTGTTCGAAACCATCGAAGACCTGCAGGCTGGTGCTGACGTCCTGCGTGCTGCGTGGGACATTCCGGTCTACCGCGCATACGTGTCCGCACGCGGAGATCTGCAGGAAGTCATGCTCGGCTACTCTGACTCCAACAAGGATGGCGGGTACTTCGCTGCAAACTGGGCGCTTTACGACGCGGAGGTCGCCATCGTGGCAGCCGCGAAGGACAACGACATTCGCCTGCGTCTCTTCCACGGCCGCGGAGGTACTGTCGGCCGTGGTGGCGGTCCTTCCTACGAGGCAATTCTGGCGCAGCCGTCGGGTGCAGTCCAGGGGTCGGTGCGTATCACCGAGCAGGGCGAGATTATCTCTGCTAAGTACGGTCACCCTGCAGCGGCACGCAGAAACCTCGCCGCGCTGGTTTCGGCAACTATCGAGTCGACTCTGCTCGACGTCGATGACCTGAAGAACCCAGCTCGCGCCCACGAGATTATGTCGGAGATTTCCGACCTGTCTCGCGAGGCCTACTCGAAGCTCATGCACGAGGACCCGGGCTTTATTGACTTCTTCACGTCGTCGACCCCGGTCGATGAGATCGGCAGCCTGAACATCGGTTCGCGTCCGACCTCACGCAAGCAGACCCAGACCATTTCTGACCTGCGCGCAATTCCGTGGGTACTGTCCTGGTCGCAGCAGCGTTCTATGGTGCCGGGCTGGTTTGGTGTCGGCTCTGCACTGCAGGAGTGGATCGGCGAGGACGAAGACGGTTCCCGCCTGGCTGAGCTCCGTCAGCTCAACGAGATTTGGCCGTTCTTCAATTCGGTGCTGTCGAACATGGCGCAGGTCATGTCCAAGGCTGACCTGAACCTGGCGCGCGCCTACGCTAGCCTGTGCCAAGATAAGGCCGACGGTGAGCGCATCTACGGCATCATCAAGGCTGAGTTCGACCTGACTTTGGAGATGTTCCTGAAGGTAACCGGGTACAAGCACCTGCTGGAGGACAACCCGCTGCTCAGGCGCTCGGTGGACATGCGCTTCCCGTACCTTATGCCGCTGAACATCATCCAGCTGGAGATGCTGCGTCGCTACCGTGCCGGCGATAATCGCGACAAGGTGCGTCGGGGCATTCAGCTGACCATGAATGGTCTGGCAACTGCACTGCGCAACTCCGGCTAGGGATACCTAGCCAGCGGAGCAATTGCGCTAGTATAGTTGGAGTTCTTAAAGAAGCGACGTTTCAAAAGGAAGTGCGCGTGTACCTCGCCATTCAGATTGTCCTGGTCATCACATCCATCCTGATGACGCTGTTCATCCTGCTCCACAAGGGTAAGGGTGGCGGACTGTCCAGCCTCTTTGGTGGCGGCATGCAGTCGAATCTGTCCGGTTCGACTGTGGTGGAGAAGAACCTTGACCGCGTCACTATTGTGACCGTGATTATCTGGTTGCTCTGCATTGTCCTGTTGCTGCTGTTCAATACTTTCGGCTGGTAGGTTCCGCACGCAGCACGCCCCACCGCAGGCCTTTAAGCAATAAAAATTCCCGTCGATAGCATTTCGCTTATCGACGGGAATTTGCTGTTTCTGGGCTGTTAGCGGTGAAGCGGAAGCCTAGAGCTGCGCAGCCGCAGCATCGTCAACAAAGACAACGGTTTCCTGAACACCGCGAACCCCGGCCGCCGGCCACTGCGCTGGGTCGTCCTGCTGAGCGATAGCTGCAATTGCCTCAGCCTTTTCGCCGCCCGCTACAAGTAGCCACACACGCTGAGAGCTGGCGATGGCCGGCATCGTCAACGTGATGCGGGTCGGCGGTGGCTTCGGGCAGTTATGCACGTCCACGACCAAGCGTTCCTGCTCAGCCAGCGCTGCGGTATGTGGGAAAATCGAGTTGATGTGTCCCTCTCCGCCCATACCAAGAAGGTGAAGGTCAAAGCCATTTGGAGCCTTCTCCCGAACGATAGCTTCGTAGCTTTCGGCGGCCTCCGTGGTGGTCACGCCGCTGTCGGCAGCGGCAAACTCGAAGATGTTTTCCTCCGGCACGCCGACAGGGGACAAGAGACGCTTACGAGCAGCCAACGCATTGCGATCTGCCGAGTCGGCAGCGACAAAGCGTTCATCTCCGAAGAACACCAGGACTCGGTTCCAGTCGATGTCTCCGGAATCGTCGGCAAGCGCACTGAGCAAAGCGGTACCTGCGCCGCCACCGGTGAGAACGACGCGTACGAAACCGTCATCGGTGACCGGAGAGGCGTTGCCATGTTGGACGGCGACAACCGCATCGATGAAGCGCTGACGTGCAGCCTCGACGATGCCCGCCTGGTCAGCGGCGCGGTGGAACTGAGGGGCAGGGACGGTATTCGACGCGTTATCGGTGGTCACTTGTCAGAGACTCCTGGTTCGTTAGCGAAGCTAGTTGTTGTGGACGTCGGAGGTTGCATTCCCACCGTGTGAATCTGGCTGAGGCCACGCAGGGCACGTCCGTAGGCAGTATCGTGGTCGAGGTGACGCAGCTCCTCTGCCAAACATTCGGAGCGTGTTGGACGCGATACTGCGACCTTGAACGGGGGTTTTTCTCCGTTGGTGACCGATGCAGTGGTGGCGCTTTCAATATCGATGCGCAAAGTCTGGCCATTTTCACGCTCAAAGGCGACGGAGGTCACCGGTGGCTTGGCGCGGCCCTTTTCGTCCACCGGAATCTTCTTCTCCCCGGTGGAGTAACGGTTGACCGGCAGCCCCAGGCGATCTGCCAACCAGCCGGCGGCAACCTCCACCGATGGCGACTCCTGTGGACCGTAGATAGACACGGAGGTCACCGGCGAGTGCGGCGGCAAGTCGAAAGCGGATGCCAACACACCGCGCCAGTTCGTCAGCCGCGACCAGCTCAGGTCGGAATCGCCGGGCGTGTAGCCCGTACGGCGCGTGTAGATAGCGTTGCTATTCGGGTCACACAGTGAATCGGTGATACGGCGCTGGGCAATCCGGCCGATTGGTGTCGCCGCTGGGACCTGCGGCGCCTCAGACGGCCACCACGCCACGACCGGTGTATCCGGCAGCAACAGAGGAGTCACCACAGAGCTGTGGTGCTGACCAATCTCTCCGGACATGTGCATAACGACGATCTCAGCGGCACCGGCATCACCACCGACGCGGAGCTCCGCGTCAAGGCGATTGTCCAGGCGTGGATCATCGGAGACCAATACCAGCACACGGGATGGGTGCTCGCGGGAAACGGAGTTGACCGTGGAAATAATGTTTTCCAGGTCGTCTTCGCTTTTGGCCAAAACAATCAGGGTGAGGACACGGCCCGTGGTGACGATGCCGCCCTGCTCTCGAAGCTGCACCAACTGACGAGCAATGCTCGCAGTGTCAGTGTCTGGCAAATTGACAATCATGAAAGTGTTCTTTCTGTCAGAAAATTCTTAAGAACTGAGAGGTCGGCAACCTATGGCCGTCGCCAAGCGCGACCGTCGCGCTCGAGCATGTGGTCAGCGGAGGAAGGCCCCCACGAACCTGCGGGGTAGCCCTCGGGACGACCGCGCTTGGCCCAGTACTCGATGATGGGGTCAAGAATCTTCCAGGACAGCTCGACTTCCTCGTTGGTGGGGAAGAGGCTGGCCTCGTCGAGAAGCGCATCCAGAATTAGGCGCTCGTAGGCCTCTGGCGACTGCTCGGTAAACACCTCGGAGTAGGAGAAGTCCATGTTGACATCGCGCACCTCCATGGCCGAGCCCGGGACCTTCGAGCCGAAGCGCATGAGCACGCCCTCGTCTGGCTGAACACGGATGACCATTGCGTTCTGGCCGAGAGCGGCAGTCATTGTCTCTGCGAAGGGCAGGTGAGGTGCGGACTTAAAGACCAGCGCAATTTCAGTGACGCGGCGGCCGAGGCGCTTGCCGGTGCGCAGGTAGAAGGGGACACCGGCCCAACGACGGGAGTTGATCTGCAGCGTACAGGCGGCGTAGGTCTCGGTCGTGGATTCGGGGTCGAAGCCTTCCTCATCGCGCAGCCCCGGCACGAAGTTGCTGCCCTGCCAATCCGCCGTGTACTGGCCACGAGCGGTGTATTTCGAAAACGGACGCACTGGCTCGACGGCACGCAGAACCTTGATCTTTTCCGCCTGCAGCTCTTCCGGGGTAAAGGCGATGGGCTCTTCCATTGCCACCAGCGCCAGGAGCTGGAGTAGGTGGTTCTGAATCACGTCACGAGCTGCACCGATACCGTCGTAGTAGCCGGCGCGACCGCCCAAACCAATGTCCTCGGCCATGGTGATCTGGACGTGGTCAATGTAGTGAGAATTCCACATCGGATCGAACAACTGGTTGGCAAAACGCATGGCCAGAATGTTCTGGACGGTTTCCTTGCCCAGGTAGTGGTCGATGCGGAACACAGCGTCTTCTGGGAAGACCGAGTTCACAATCCGGTTGAGTTCCTGAGCGGAGGCTAGGTCGTGGCCGAATGGCTTCTCAATAATCACGCGACGCCAATAATCCTCGCCCGACTGCGCCAGCCCCGAACGATCGAGCTGATGACAGACATCGGGGAAGTTAGCTGGCGGAATGGACAGGTAGTAGGCCCAGTTGCCAGCGGTGCCGCGGGAGCGATCGAGCTCCTCAAGTTGTGCGGCCAGGCGATCGAAGGCCTCGTCATCGGTGAAGGTACCGGTGACAAAGTGAATGCCCTCAGCCAGGCGCTGCCAGACACTCTCACGGAAGTCTGTGCGGGCGCCCTGTTCCACTGCGGTGCGCACATAATCCTCAAAGTCCTGTTTCGACCATTCGCGACGACCGTAGCCAACTAACGCGAAGGAGGCAGGCAGCAGACCGCGGTTGGCCAGATCGTAAATGGCAGGCAGAAGCTTCTTTCGGGCCAGATCGCCCGTCACTCCGAAAATCACCATGCCGCCCGGGCCGGCAATACGCGGCAAGCGCTTATCCTGCGGGTCGCGCAGCGGGTTGATGTATCCGTCGTGGTTGGTGCTGTCGTCTCCGTTGTGCGGAGAGCTGGCAGTAGGGGAGTTCGAATCGTTGCGTTGCAGAGAATCACTCACGGTTTACATAATGTCATATCGAGAAAAGTCCGGTGGAATCGTTTCCGATTCCTCCGATGGGGCCTTGACGGGTCCCTTCTTCTGCCTTAGGTTTATGACCTAGGTGGTATACCCATAAACCACGGAGGTGTATATGCAGGCGAAGGAGGCGGACCCTCGGCCCATCTACGTCCAGATCGCCGAGGATCTGAAATCAATGATTTTGTCCGGGGAGCTCTCGGCTGAGGATCGTGCCCCTTCAACCAAGGAGCTCTCGGAGTTCTATCAGGTCAACCCAACCACGGCCGCCAAGGCCATGACGGAACTGTCGATGGTGGGGCTTGTGGAGAAGAAAAGAGGACTCGGCATGTTTGTCACTCCAGACGCCCGTAATCGCATTCGCGCTGAGCGTCGTGAAGCGTTCCAGCGCACCTACATCGAGCCATTAAAAGCGGAGGCCGGCATTCTCGGCCTCACGCTCCACGACATCATCGCCATGCTGGAGGAGGAGAAATGAGCATCTACGGCGTGATTGGCCCCAACGGCGCCGGCAAGACTTACTACCTGCGTACCCTCGCGCAGATGCCTACGGCGGCCCTGGCGAAGGCTGCACCCGACACCCAGGTCTTCGGTGCCACCCCGCGCGAATATTTCCAGATCCTGCGCACCGGCTGGGATCAGCTCGATGTGCCCCACGCGGAGTCCCTCCTCGATTTCCCCGCTGACACCCCTATCAAAAAGCTCAGCCTGGGCCAGCGCCAGCTGCTCATCGCCGCTGCCACCCTGGCATCGGGCAAGGAAGCATTGCTTTTCGACGAGCCCTTCAACGGCCTCGATGTCGAGCACCGCGCCACATTGCGCGGCATGCTTATCGACTCGGCCGAATCGGCCAACCTTGTGGTCACCTCGCAGCACTCCCAGGATCTAGCCGGCCTAGTCGACACCTTGATTGTCATCCACAAGCAGGATGCGTACGGGCCCTATGACGTCGATAAGCTGCGCGCTAGCCATCCGGTGCTGCGAGGCCCTACGGATCTCGTGGCGCAGGTGGCCGGCCCAGTGCTCGCTAAGAAAACCCTCGGCGAGCGCTGCGAGGCAATCCTGGCTACAGAGCTCAGTTCGTCTGCCGCTGCGCATGCCCGCGCCCTCGGCGTTGAGGTGAGCTACCTCGACCCCGCGGCCCTCATCGACCTCGCAAGCACCTCCTCCTACATCGAACGGAGCAAGAAATGAGCACCGGACCTTTCATCGCGACCAACAAGAAAACCTTCCTCGGTGTTGCCGCCGTGTCCATCCTGTACTCGGCCTTCGGGCGCATGCTCGTAGGCAGCGGAACCGGCAACACCTTGCTTGGCATTATCGCGCTGGGCATCCTCTTCCTCATCACAGCCCGGCGTTCGGTCACCCTGCGTGACTACGGCGTGAGCACTGCCCGCTGGGTACGCTCCGCAATCATCGCAATCTTGGGCACATCGTTGGTGGCTACCGCCTTCATCGTCACGGCGATGGTCATCGAACAGAACAAGTCCGGTTACTACCGCGGATTCGATAGCTTCATTGTCACCTCCGGACCGGCCCTGTTTCCGGACACTAACGGGGAGCTGTACATGATTGAGGATTCCGGGCAGAACTACACCACAGTTCTGCTCACCGCGCTGTGCGTCTTCTTGAGCTTCCTCATGGCTACCGTGGCGAGCACCGCAGTCGGCACCGTCGCCGGCGCGAAGGGCACTCGTGCAGGATCGATCACCATTGGCCTGGCCCTGGTCACGCTCTTCCTCTTTAGCTATCTGCTGGACGTGACCAACTCCGTACCGGGCGCCCCCTGGCCGGCTGTGCCGATCTTTGCCTCAATCATCACCGTAATCTCTGCGTTCGTGATGGCCTGGGCATTAAAGGAAGAGAAACGCCCGCTGCCCACTGTGAGCCCCGCCTTCGTCGCGTCCTAGCTCCATCAAAAAAGCTCCCCTGCGCGGGGAGCTTTTTCATGTCCAACGTTGAAAATGCGGGTTAAGTAGCACAACAGGCGAACCGAAACTGACAACCCCAAAAGTTACGGGCTGCAGATGTGAAACTGTGCAAGTTTATGACACCTTCAGGCTATTTTTCAGGCCATTTTTGACATAAACGCAGTCAGTAACTCGGATCGCCAAGCGACCTGCTGGCGCCAGCCAGAAACGCAGCCACTACCGACAGGCACCTAGATAATCAGCAGACCTACTTCAGCTGCTCCATGCGCTGTGCAATCGACTCGAGCAGGGACTGCCAGGAGTCCACGAACTTCTCCACGCCCTCGCGCTCCAGAACAGCGAAGACGTCATCGAGGTCGATGCCAATCTCGCTGAGCTGAGTCATAACGGCATTGGCTGCTTCCCCCTGGCCGCTGACGGCGTCGCGAACCTCGCCCTCGAAGCCCGCGGCAGCACGCAGCGTCTTCTCCGGCATGGTATTCACAGTCTGCGGTGCAGCCAGCTCAGTGACGTAGAGGGTGTCCGGGTAAGCCGGGTTCTTCACACCGGTCGAAGCCCACAGCAGGCGCTGCGGCTTAGCACCGGCGTTTTCCAGCTGTGCCCAGCGAATATTCTGCGCCGAGAAAGTCTCCTCGAACTTGGCGTAAGCTGCACGGGCATTGGCCAGACCAGCCTTGCCGCGCAGAGCCAGGGCCTCCTCGGAGCCGATCTTGTCCAGGCGAGCATCGATTTCGGTGTCAACGCGGGAAACAAACAGCGACGCAACAGAGTGAACCGAAGCCAGGTCTACGCCGTTGTCCTTCGCACGCTCAATGCCCTCGATGAACGCATCAATGACCTGCAGGTAGCGCTCCACCGAGAAAATCAGGGTGACGTTTACCGAGATTCCCTCGGACAGAGCCTGGGTGACAGCCGGCAGGGAAGCATCGGTCGCCGGAATCTTAATCATCGCATTCTGCTTGCCGACGCGCTCCCAGAGCTTACGGGCCTGCGCAATCGTGGCCTCGTAGTTGTCGGCGTAGCGAGGATCGACCTCGATGGAAACACGGCCATCGACACCGTCGGTTTCTTCGGATACACCAGCGAAAAGGTCACAGGCATCGCGGACGTCGTCGATTGCCATCGCGAACACAGCATCTGCCGGGTTCGCACCCTCTGCAGTGAGCTGCGCCAGCTGAGAGTCGTAATCCTCACCGGCGGTCATCGCCGAAGAGAAGATTGCCGGGTTAGTAGTGACACCGACAACCCGAAGCCCTTCAATAAGATTTTTCAAATCGCCCGAGGTGAGGCGCTGGCGCGAAAGATCGTCGAGCCACGCCGAAGTCCCTACCTTGGCGAGCGCTTCCATCGTGGTGTTTCCCATAGTGTTTAACGCCTTTCTGTCAATACCGCTTCGTTGCCTAAAGACTTCGCTAAAAGTTGTATGTCCTTAAACTACTGTGCGTCACAAACAATACTGGCGCTACCGGAGCGCGGTACGGTTTTCACAAATCCCGTCCCGACAACGGCCGATAGCGCCAGGTTTTAACAAACTTACTTAGCAGCCTCGATGGACTCCTTGGCGGCATCGACAACAGCCTCTGCTGTGATGCCGAACTTCTCGAACAGCTCCTTGTACGGAGCCGATGCACCGAAGTGCTCCAGGGAGATAGCGCGACCAGCATCACCCAGGTGGCGGTACCACGGCATTGCAATACCGGCCTCAACCGAGACACGAGCGCGGACGGACTTCGGCAGAACCTGCTCGCGGTAGGCATCGTCCTGCTGCTCGAACCAGTCAAGACACGGAACGGAGACAACGCGGGCGCTGACGCCTTCCTCAGCCAGCTTGTCAGCAGCTTCGACAGCGAGGTGAACTTCCGAACCGGTAGCCATCAGGATGACGTCCGGGGTCTCCTTGGCGCCGTCGACAAGCACGTACGCACCACGACGGACGCCCTCAGCGGCCTTCTCCTTGGTACCTTCCAAGACCGGAACGTTCTGGCGGGTCAGGGCCAGAGCCTTCGGGCCTGCCTCGCCCTGAAGAACAGCGGCCCAAGCCTGAGCGGTCTCGTTAGCGTCAGCCGGGCGGACAGTGGACACACCCGGGATAGCGCGCAGCGAAGCCAGCTGTTCAACAGGCTGGTGCGTCGGACCGTCTTCGCCCAGACCAATGGAGTCGTGAGTCCAGACGTAAATAGGGGAGATGCCCATCAGCGATGCTAGGCGGACAGCCGGACGCATGTAGTCCGAGAAGATAAGGAAGGTGCCGCCGTACGGACGGGTGCCACCGTGGAGCAGAATGCCGTTGAGGATCGAGCCCATGGCGTGCTCACGGATACCGAAGTGCAGATTGCGGCCGTACGGGTCGGTGGTCCAGGTACCGGTGGTGATGGACTTCGGGCCGAAGGACGGCTCACCCTTCAGGACGGTGTTGTTGGAGCCAGCCAGGTCAGCCGAGCCACCCCACAGCTCCGGCAGGGTCTTGCCCAGTGCCTGCAGCGCGGCCTCAGAGGCCTTGCGGGTAGCAACGCCCTTCTCGTCCGGCTCCCAAGTCGGCAGCTCAGCGTCGAAGCCCTCCGGCAGCTCACCAGCGGTCAGACGGTCCAGCAGAGCCTTGCGCTCCGGGTTAGCCGCAGCCCACTCGTCGAACTTGACCTGCCACTGTGCATGAGCCTCAGCACCGCGCTCAACTAGCTTGCGAGTGTGCTCAATGACCTCGTCAGCGACGTCAAAGCTCTTGTCGGTATCGAAGCCGAGAGCTTCCTTGATGCCGACAATCTCCTCGCCACCAAGAGCAGCACCGTGCGATGCGCCGGTGTTCATCTTCGTCGGAGCCGGGTAAGCGATCACAGTACGAACGCGAATGAAGGTCGGACGCTCCGTATCCTTCTTGGCCTCCTCGACAGCAGCCTCGAGTGCCGCGACGTCCTCGCCGCCGTCAACCTCAATGACCTGCCAGCCATAAGCACGGTAGCGGTCCGCGACATTCTCGGTGAAAGCAATGGTGGTGTCGTCCTCGATGGAGATGCCGTTGTCATCCCAGAAGACAATCAGGTTGCCCAGCTGCTGAGTGCCGGCCAGCGAGCCGGCCTCGGCAGTGACACCCTCCTGAACGTCACCATCAGAAGCGATGACGTACACGTAGTGATCAAACGGAGACTCACCCGGAGCAGCTTCCGGGTCGAACAGCCCACGTTCCCGTCGCGAAGCCATGGCAAAACCGACAGCCGACGCCAGCCCCTGACCCAGCGGGCCAGTGGTGATTTCCACGCCGTCAGTGTGGCCGTACTCCGGGTGACCCGGGGTGAGAGCGTCCCACGTACGCAGCGCCTTCAGGTCATCGAGCTCCAGGCCAAAACCGCCGAGGTACAGCTGGACGTACTGCGTCAGAGAGGTGTGACCACAGGAGAGAATGAAACGGTCACGGCCGATCCACTTCGTATCCTTCGGGTCATGGCGCATAACGCGCTGGTAAAGAGAGTAAGCCAGCGGTGCGAGGCTCATCGCAGTGCCGGGGTGCCCCGAACCTGCCTTTTCAACAGCGTCTGCAGCCAGCACACGGGCCGTATCAACGGCCTTCGTATCCAAGTCAGACCAGTCCGAGGGGTAGTTGCGCACAACCCGTGCTTCATGCTCAGTCGACAGTGTCACGTGAATGACTCCTAGTATCCAAATGGATTAGTAAAATTCTCCTCCATACTAACTAGGATTGCGCGCTTCGGGTTCAAACCGGGCCGAATAGCTGAGAGATAAGTCTCAGAGGGCGCGCCGCACATGCTTTACGACGGTCATTATTGGAACCGTTATGATTACCGGTAAACTGATTGCCTGCCCCTCATTTAATTTTGCGGAAAAACTCGTCGGGAACTTTCCGACCGTTACATCCGACTATCTGTAAACGGGGGGTTTGTTTATGGCGCGTGAAAGGGACATTGCTTTGTTGGAAACAGTCAAGGCGTATATTGCACTGACTAAGCCAAGAATTATCGAGCTCCTGCTCGTCGCGGCCATTCCCGCAATGCTTCAGGCTGATCGCGGTCATGTTCACGTTGGACTGATTCTTCTCACCTTGTTCGGTGGTTGGCTGGGTGCAGCGGCTGCGCACACCTTCAACATGGTCATGGATTACGACATTGACCAGAAGATGCGCCGTACTCGCCGTCGCCCGCTCGCGCGCAACCAGGTTAGCCGTCGAGCGGCAGCGATTTTCGGCACTGTCTTGATGATTGCGTCGTTCCTATGGCTGTGGTTGCTGTGTAACTCGCTGCTGGCCGCCGTTTTCATTCTGATTACGATTGCCTTCTACATCTTCGTCTACACGTTGTGGCTGAAGCGCCGTACTGATCAGAACGTAATTTGGGGTGGCGCTGCGGGGTGTATGCCGGTGATGGTCGGCTGGGCCGTAATCACTGACAACAACCCGGAGATTACGGGGCTGGCTCACTGGTGGCAGGCATTCATCCTGTTCCTGCTTATCTTCTTCTGGACTCCGCCGCACACCTGGGCATTGGGCCTGCGCTACAAGGAGGACTACAAGGCCGCTGGCGTGCCGATGATGCCAGTGGTCAAGCCGGCAATCGTCGTTTCCAAGCGCATTATTTACTACACCGCCGCGACCGTGATCACCACTCTGCTGTTGGTTCCGTACGCTGGTTGGATCTATCTGATTGGCGCCGTTGGCGCTGGTGCCTGGTTCCTGTGGGGCGCCATTGACCTGCACCGCCACGTTAAGACCGGTGGCAAGATCAAGCCGATGAAGCTGTTCTTCATGTCGAACAACTACTTGTCTATCGTCTGTGTGGCGCTTTCTCTCGATGCCGTACTCGGATTGCAGACAATTTCGAGCATGTTCTAGGTCAGCTGCTGAGCTCCTTTGAAGAGGCCCTTTCCGGTTGCGGGAAGGGCCTCTTTTTGTGTGTGGAGATGGGCACGGGCTGCAAACGTGAAACTGTGCGAGTTTATGCCACTTTCAGGCAATTTCTCGCGCGATTTCTGTCATAAACATAGTCAGTAACTCGGATCGATAGGTGGGCAGACCGCCCCCTTGCACCGCCCGCGCAGCCCGCGCAGCCCGCTAGCCACTGGGAAACGCACATCCGAGCACACGGAGCCGAGCAGACAGCAGAACCGCCTAAACACGCACAACCAAAGCGCGTGTTTAGGCGGTTCAAGCAGGAATCAACAGCCGGTAACCACAGTGGTTAATACAGCCGCTGACCGGCAGCTAGCTACGCGGTAACCTCGACGTTCTTCTCCGAAGCAACAGTGGCGGCAGCCGCATCGCCTTCAAGCGAGCCAGTGACTTCTGCGCTCCCACCGACAGTGCGGTAACCGTGCTGGAAAAGTACTGCAGTCAAAGCGGTGCAGATACCAGATCCGGCAACGTGAACCGGCACCAATGCCTCCGGTACACCGGACCAATACTGAATCATTCCAACTACGCCCTGCGCCAAAATGAACACAACGAGTGCGATGGCAACCTTACGCACAGGTGCAAAGGCTTCCGAGGCCAGCAGACCGAAAATGAGGCCGATAACCAGGCCAAGGTAGAGGTACATAAAACCAGCGTGGATATGCGCCAGGTCAACAATCGGTAGCTGGAGGCGATCCTCCGGGAGCACCGAAGCATCGCCAGCGTGTGGTCCGGCACCGGTGACCATAGTTCCGGTAATCAGCGTCATCGTCAGGGCCAGGCCGGAGGCGGCAGCCAAATAGCGCAGATAGCGCGGGTACATGCGGGTAGCAGTGCCGTCGTCAGGCTCAGAAATCTTGACGAAAAGCATGCCAGCGAGCCAGACCAGAATCATCGAAGGCAGGAAGTGCAACGCTACGGCGTACCACTTCAGGTCAACCCAAACGGAGATACCGCCGATAACAGCCTGGACGATAACGCCGAGACCGTTGAGGAAGGCCAGCAACTTGATTTCCTGACGGCGACCGACACGCATAACCGAAAGGAAGAGCAGAAGTGTCAGAGCAACCAGCACAAAGGTGAGCAGCCGGTTGCCAAACTCAATAATCTGATGGAGCATTTCTGCTTCCCCCGCGACAGGAACGAAGCTGCCTGGGTGACATTCAGGCCACGAAGCACAACCGAGACCTGAACCAGTAACTCGGACGATAGAACCGGTTACCGCAATTGCCGCCTGTGCAATCAATACGAGCAGGGCATAGAGCTTCTGGCGCCTGATCGGTGTCAGCGGCAAAAACGATAGGGGCAAACTTCGATCTGCAGTATTCACATTAAGAAATTCTACCCATGCTGGCGGAAAATGGTAAAAGCGAAACCCCTGCGTTGGGCTGCGCTTTTCTATGCAGATTCCCCGATAGATTCCTAGTCATTCGGCATATCAAAACGGAACCAGCGGACCGCCAGTGCAGCGCCAAGGACACCCCACACGATCAGCACCCCGACAGCTGACCAATGGACGGACATGGCCAATGCCGCGGAGATCACGTCGGTAAGCGCGACGGACGGCAAGAGGTGCAGCAGTACAGAGCTGATGCCATCTAGCGACGGTGCGACGGCCACATAAGTAGTAGCACCAATAAGGAGGAACCAGATCAGGTTGGCGAGACCTAGGATTAGCTCGGCTCCCAACGTACCTCCCATGAGCAAGCCCAATGAGGTAAAGACGAACGTTCCCAGAAGCATCCCCACATAAGCCAGCAGCCAGCCGCCAATCGACAGCTCTGCGCCAAGGGCGAGCCCCACGAGACTAAACAGTACGTACTGCAACGTGACGGTGGTGCAGACCGACACAATCTTGCCTGCGATAATGCCCCAGGGTGGCACGCCTGAGGCGCCGATGCGCTTCAGGGCTCCGTAACGGCGGTCAAAGCCCACGGCAATTGCCTGTCCGGTAAACCCTGCAGACATGACGGAAATCGCCAGCACCATGGGGAAGATACGCTCGAGCGGATCATCGAGCTCCAACACCGGCACCATCACCAGGCCGATGAGCATCGCCAACGGGATAATGATGGTGAGGAGCATTTGCTCACCATGTCGCCAGAAGAGCTTCGTCTCCAACCACGCCTGCGACATGACCAACTTCGCCATGTCCGAACGCTGTGGCGCTGGGGCGAAAATGCCCTTCGCAAAGCGGGAGGCATCAGACCTCGGTGCGGTAGTCATTAGCTCCTCATCTCCGTTCCAGTGATCTGCAAGAAGACATCTTCAAGCGATTGCGTCGCCCTATTCATCGAGGTGATCAGCACCTCTTGCTGCTCGCAACTCTGCGCCAAGACAGTCAAGGCGCGCGGTGAAGCCTCACCAATCAGGGAAAACTCTCCACCGCCAGAACGCTGCAGACGCTGTGGAAGACCGGACTCGCTGAAGTTGCGGTTGACCTCTTCGAAGTCAAGGCTGCCTCGAACGCTGATCTTCATAGCAGTGCTTGACGACGTTCCCTGGAGAGCCGATGCGCCTGCGCTAGTGATCTCCTCGGTGGTACCGGCCACAACTAAATGGCCCCGGTCGATAATCGCAACGTCGTCGGCAAGCGATTCGGCCTCGTCCATGAGGTGCGTTGTCAGGACCACAGTGACCCCATCACGGCGCAGCGACGAGATGAGATCCCAGACGGCTAGACGGGACTGAGCATCGAGGCCTGCTGTCGGCTCGTCGAGGAACACAAGCTCCGGACGTCCGACCAGGGCACATGCGAGCGACAGTCGCTGCTGCTGACCGCCAGAGAGCCTGCGGTAGTTCGTCTTACGATGGCGTTCTAGGCCAACGATTTCAAGGAGCCAATCAGTGTCCAGCGGGTTTGCGGAGTAACTGGCAACGAGGTTCAGCATTTCGCCAACGCGAACACCGGGGTAGGCACCTCCGCCCTGGAGCATGATGCCAATGCGGCTGCGCAGTGCTGTGGTTTGAGTGACCGGGTCGAGATCGAGAATGCGAATTCGCCCTTCATCCGGCTTGATGAAGCCCTCACACATTTCAACGGTTGTGGTCTTACCAGCGCCGTTGGGGCCGAGGAGCGCAAGAACCCTACCTCGATCCAGGGAAAGCGAAAGGTCTGATACAGCCTCAACGTCATCGAATTTCTTCGTTACGTTCTCAAGGCGCAGAGCAGGAGAATTGGCAGCGTTATTCACGGTTAGTCAGTCTAATCTCACAGTTTTAATGAAGGCGAAATACCTTAGATCGCGTCGAGTACGCCAAGATGACGAACATGACTGCGACGAAGAATACCAACGCCAGTAGGTAAATCTGAGCGACGGTGCCCGGAGGCAACCCCAGGCCGCGTGGTAGTACTACAAAACTGAAAATTGCCGAGTACAGAACCACGGCAATGCGAAATTGTACCCGGTTGGCCCAAGCGGACAGGGGCACGATGGCCCATAGCAGGTACCAGGGGTGCACGACGGGGAAGAGGATTACTAGAGCGAACATCGCGAGGCCGTAGCCGCCGAGCGGGTGAATGCGCCCACGGAACGTCGCTAACAGCATGCGCAGGAGCCAGGCAGCCACCAGCACTACGCCAATGCCGCGGGTAAACAGCAAAGCACTGTCGCTGATATCGCCGAGCCCCAGAAGCCTGCCGAAGAAACCAGCGATGATCCCGAGCAGGGTAGTCAACGACATCCAACTGCGCACCGTTGCGGCGCCACCCTGCGCGGTGATCCAACCAAAGCCCAGACCAGTTCCTAAGGAAACAACGACTGCCGTGACGACGGTTATTGCGCCCGTCACTACCGCGGAAAGAGCAACGGCCTTCCAAGTGCTGCCAAACTTTCGGGCCAGCCACATGCCGGCAAAGCCGAGCGCCACGAAACCGGTGACTTTGACCATTCCGGCAAGGCTGATGAGCACGATACCGCCTGCATACAGCGCCCACGATCTACCTCGGCTTTGGTTCTCGTGTCCGATCGGTCCGGGTTCTGGCAGCTCATCGGGCACCATCGATTGCGCAGGGCCGTGGATAGCTCGCAGACACAGTTCGAGACCAACGAGCAGGAGAGCCAGCAGCAGGGCCTCATTGTGGATACCGCCCACCAGGTGCAGCAATACCAACGGATTGAGCGTGCCCAGCCAGAGGGTGAACTGAGAGCTAACGCCGCAGCGGCGACCAAGCTGCACCAGCGCCCAGGACACCACGAGAAGCGAAACAATGGCGACAAGTCGATGCAGAAAGACGGAAGCGATGACCCCGTCGCTGGTTATCTTGGCGATACCCCATGCCACTGCGAGGGCCGTGGGACCGTATGGGCTCGGCGAGTGCGACCAAATCAATGGCACCGATCGGGCAAGTGGGTCGTTGGCTCCCAATAGGTCAACAGGTCCTGCGAGGTAGGGATCCATACCCCGCTCCACAATTGCAGCCTGCGCCAAATAGGAATAGATATCCTGCGTAAACAGGGGAGCGGTAAACATCAAGGGCAATACCCATGCCGCGTAGGTGCGTATGAGCATCGGAGTAGTCACTGCGGTGACGCGAGTCCGCGCACCGGCCAGAACGAAAGCGCCGACACCCAACCAGGCTGTGACTAACATGCCAATGCCCACGAAGGTGACGATTGTCGTTGCCACCAACATTCGACCGAGGATTAGCCCAAGTGGTGTACCCCAAAACTCATTTCCAACCACCGGTGTCGCGCCTGCGCCAATCCCAGCGACCATAATAAAGATCGCACCGAGAGCACCCAGCCAACGCAGCCAGGTGAAGCGTCGGAGTTCGCGGTAATTGATGCGGTGTTGGAGCGGCTGTTCTGAGCCCTGGTGGAGGGTTGCCGACCTAGAACCGGCCAGACCAATCTTCGGAATGGCGTCACGCACCCCGAGAGCGTCGTCGAAGGTGGACGAGCGGCGCGGGGTAGGTCGGTTAGTTTTCACAAGGTCACATAGTAGACGATTCGACACGCCGAAAGGGCGTTCTAATCAGCGACGTTGCATTGATATTTAAATGCGTTGGACATTGTGACCCAATTACGACACAATTATGTTGTCTAATACACCAGCGGCGCAAGTGGGATACTTGCCTCGCTGAGCCACCTAGACACCCATTATTATCCAGCAGTCCAATCGCAGGAGGTGACTCACCAGTCATGGCAGATCGGAAGCCGACAGTCAATGATGGTGATACGCGCAAGCGCATTCTCCAATTGCTTCTGGAACACAACCCGGCGTCCGCGACTTTTATCGCAGACACCCTGGGACTATCCGCTGCAGGCGTCCGCCGTCATATTGACATTCTGGTGGACGAAGGTCTTGCCGAAACCGCTCCGGCACCCAGCACCGGCCCCCGGGGCCGAGGCAGGCCAGCAAAGTCCTATCGCCTGACAGATCGGGGCCGCGCTAGATTCGGGCACGCTTACGACGATCTTGCCAGTGCAGCTCTGACCGCACTGCGCAAGGCCGGTGGTGAGCAGGCAGTTGCCCAGTTTGCCCGTCAGCGCATTGATGACATTCTGCTCGGCGTCACGCCAGTGGGGCAGGACGCAGAGAAGGAAGAGGTCGTAGAGGCCGTCGTCGATGCTTTCCGACGGGCCGGGTACGCGGCAACTATCAACCAGAACACTGGCGGCGTGCAAATTTGCCAGCACCATTGCCCAATTAGCCACGTAGCCTCCGTGTTTCCGGAGCTCTGCGCGGCGGAGCATGAAGCCGTTAGTAAATTATTAGGTCAGCACACCCAACCGTTGGCGACTATCGCTGATGGAAACGGTATCTGCACTACGAATATCCCACTCACTCCCGTAACAAAGACACTTACTGAATCGCCACAAGAAAGGAGCGGAGAATGACCCTCGCCCATGAGAACTCCACCGACGTGGCTGAATCCACGAAGGCTGCCACTCCGCAGACTGACGAAGAGATTATCGAGTCCATTGGTGCCTACCAGTTCGGTTGGCACGACCCGGATACCGCTGGCGCTTCCGCGAAGCGTGGCCTGTCTGAAGCGGTCGTTCGCGATATTTCGGCTAAGAAGAACGAGCCGGAGTGGATGCTTGAACGTCGCTTGAAGGCTTTGGAAATCTTCGACCGCAAGCCGCTGCCCACCTGGGGCGCGGATCTGTCGGGCATCGACTTCGACAACATTAAGTACTTCGTTCGCTCCACCGAGAAGCAGGCCCAGACCTGGGAAGACCTGCCGGAGGATATTAAGAACACCTACGACAAGCTCGGCATTCCGGAGGCTGAGAAGCAACGCCTGGTCGCAGGTGTCGCCGCTCAGTACGAGTCTGAGGTTGTCTACCACCAGATTCGCGAGGATCTGGAGGCCCAGGGCGTTATCTTCCTGGACACCGACACCGCTCTCAAGGAGCACCCGGAGCTGTTTAAGGAGTACTTCGGCACCGTCATTCCGTCCGGTGACAACAAGTTCTCCGCTCTTAACACCGCAGTCTGGTCCGGCGGCTCCTTCATTTACGTGCCGAAGGGCGTCCACGTGGACATCCCGCTGCAGGCATACTTCCGTATCAACACGGAAAACATGGGACAGTTCGAGCGCACGCTCATTATTGTCGACGAAGATGCCTACGTGCACTACGTCGAGGGCTGTACCGCTCCGATTTACAAGTCCGACTCGCTGCACTCGGCTGTTGTGGAGATCATCGTGAAGAAGGGTGGCCGCTGCCGCTACACCACGATCCAGAACTGGTCGAACAACGTCTACAACCTGGTTACCAAGCGCACCAAGTGCGAAGAGGGCGCAACCATGGAGTGGATTGACGGCAACATCGGTTCCAAGGTCACCATGAAGTACCCGGCAGTGTGGATGACCGGTCCGCATGCCAAGGGCGAGGTGCTGTCCGTGGCTATGGCTGGCGAGGGCCAGTTCCAGGACACCGGCGCCAAGATGGTGCACATGGCTCCGCACACGAGCTCCAACATCGTGTCCAAGTCCGTGGCCCGCAACGGTGGCCGCGCTGCCTACCGCGGTCTGGTGCAGGTCAACAAGGGTGCCAAGCACTCGCACTCCAACGTCGAGTGTGACGCACTCCTGGTGGACACGATTTCACGTTCGGACACGTACCCATACGTGGATGTCCGCGAGGACGACGTCACCCTCGGCCACGAGGCAACGGTTTCCAAGGTCTCTGACGATCAGCTTTTCTACCTGATGAGTCGCGGCATCGAAGAAGAAGATGCAATGGCCATGGTCGTGCGCGGCTTTGTCGAGCCCATCGCCAAGGAGCTCCCGATGGAATACGCCCTCGAGCTCAACCGCCTCATTGAACTGCAGATGGAAGGTTCGGTCGGTTAATACCAATGACTACGACGATTAACAACGAAAACCAGGCTGCTCATAGCCGTCGCGTGCTGGCGAACAAGGGCGACGTTTTCTCATCCTTCAACGTGGAGGACTTCGCCGTGCCGCATGGCAAGGATGAAGAGTGGAAGTTCACGCCGCTGCGTAAGCTCCGCGGTCTCCACAACGGCACCGCAGCAGAGCCGGTTGCAGCCTCAATTTCGGTCGAGACTGCTGGTCAGGATGGCGTCGCTGTGGACGTCGTCAAGCGTGACGACGAGCGCCTTGGTCGCGCCGGCGCCCCAACGGACCGCGTGGCAGCACAGGCGTACTCCAACTTCGACGATGCGCACATCGTGACCTTCGCGAAGAACTCGGTGTCCAAGGAGCCTGTCGTCATCGACATCGATGGTCCGGGCGAGGACAAGGTGTCCTACGGCCACATTGTCATTGACGTGCAGTCCCATGCCGAGGCCGTCTGCGTCATTAACTACCGAGGCAGTGGCACGTTCGCGGACAACATCGAGTTCGTAATCGGCGACGGCGCCAAGCTGGGCGTCGTGACCATGGTGAACTGGAACGAAGATGCCGTTCATGGCTCTGCGCACCACGTTCGTGTCGGCCGCGATGCTACGCTGCGCCACACTGTCGCAACGTTTGGCGGCGAGGTTGTCCGTATCGTTCCGCGCGTTGCTTTCACGGCACCCGGCGGCGACGTCGATCTGCTGGGCGTGTACTTCGCTGATGCCGGTCAGTACTTTGAAAACCGCATGCTGGTCGACCACGCTGTGCCGAACTGCCGCTCCAACGTGATGTACAAGGGCGCGCTGCAGGGCGAGCCGAATGTCGCTCATCGTGAGGCCCGCACCGCGTGGGTGGGAGACGTGCTCATTCGTGCAGAAGCGACGGGCACCGACACCTACGAGCTCAACCGCAACCTGCTGCTCACCGAAGGCGCGCGTGCCGACGCAGTTCCGAACCTGGAAATTGAAACCGGTGAGATTGCCGGTGCTGGGCACGCTGCCACCGTTGGCCGCTTCGACGAGGAACAGCTCTTCTACCTGCTCTCGCGCGGTATTCCGGAGCTGGCCGCTCGCCGTCTGGTGGTTCGCGGCTTCTTCAGCGAGGTCATCAACCTGATTCCGGTCGAGTCCGTTCGCGAGAAGCTTGAAAAGCTCGTTGACGAAGAGCTCAACACCGCTGGCTTCTAACCGCTTATCTTCTTTCTCACCCTTTCCGTCCTGTCAACCCGGAAGTGCCGGGGGACAGGCCACTTACACCGATTAAAGGAAAAGATTTCACTATGAGCACTTTGGAAATCCGTAACCTCCACGCGCAGGTGCTGCCGACCGATGAGTCCGCCGAGCCCAAGGAGATTTTGAAGGGCGTCAACCTGACGATCAACTCCGGCGAAACCCACGCTGTGATGGGGCCGAACGGCTCTGGTAAATCCACCCTGAGCTACACCATCGCAGGTCACCCGCGTTACGAAGTCACCGAGGGCGAGATTCTCCTCGACGGCGAAAACGTGCTGGAGATGAGCGTCGACGAGCGCGCTCGCGCTGGGCTCTTCCTGGCAATGCAGTACCCGGTCGAGGTCACCGGCGTGTCCATGTCCAACTTCCTGCGCTCTGCAGCAACCGCTGTCCGCGGCGAGGCTCCGAAGCTGCGCCACTGGGTCAAGGAGGTCCGTGAGGCAATGGCTGACCTGGAGATCGATTCGTCGTTCTCCGAGCGCTCCGTCAACGAGGGCTTCTCCGGTGGCGAGAAGAAGCGTCACGAGATTCTGCAGCTCGACCTGCTGAAGCCGAAGTTCGCCATCCTGGACGAGACCGACTCCGGCCTGGACGTCGACGCTCTGCGCGTTGTCTCTGACGGCATTAACCGCTACCAGGACGAAAACGACGGCGGCATTCTGATCATTACTCACTACCAGCGCATCCTGAACTACGTGAAGCCGGACTTCGTCCACGTCTTCCACGATGGTCGCTTCATCACCTCCGGTGGCCCGGAGCTTGCAGACGAGCTGGAAGAGCACGGCTACGAGAAGTACATCAATGCCTAACGCCGAACTACTCAGCCCATCACTCCGCGAGGACTTTCCGATTCTGTCGCGCACTGTCCGTGACGGAAAGCGGCTGGTCTACCTGGATTCCGGAGCGACCTCGCAGCGCCCCAAGCAAGTCATCGATGCTGAGGTGGAGTTCCTAACCCACCACAATGCACCGGTGCACCGCGGTGCCTACGAGATTGCTGAGGAGGCCACGGACGCCTACGAAGACGCCCGCGAAGCCATTGCAGGCTTCATCGGCGCCGACTATGACGAGCTGGTCTTCACCAAGAACGCCACCGAAGCGTTGAACACAGTGGCATTCGTGCTTGGCGACGACCGCGCAGGTCAGTACCAGGTCGGCGAGGGTGACGAGATTGTCGTCACTGAGCTGGAGCATCACGCGAACTTGGTGCCGTGGCAGGAGCTGGCTCGCCGCACTGGTGCGACACTGCGTTGGTATGGCGTGACTGAAGACGGCCGCATTGATATGGACTCGCTGGAGCTCAGCGAGAAGACCAAAGTTGTGGCCTTTACCCATCAGTCAAACGTCACCGGTGCAGTAACCGATGTGAAGGAAATGGTGCGCCGTGCTCGCGAGGTCGGAGCGCTGGTAGTCCTCGATGCCTGCCAGTCGGTGCCGCATATGCCTGTCGACGTCAAGGAGCTCGATGTGGACTTCCTGGCGTTCTCCGGCCACAAGATGCTCGGCCCCAACGGGGTCGGCGCGCTCTACGGTCGCCGGGAACTGCTCGAGGCACTGCCGCCGTTCCTCATTGGTGGCTCGATGATTGAGGTCGTCACCATGGAGAAGACCACCTTCGCGGCGCCTCCGCAGCGCTTCGAGGCGGGTACCATGATGACCTCCCAGGTCGTCGGCCTGGGTGCTGCGGTGAAGTACCTGGATGCCATCGGTATGGATAAGGTAGCTGCTCATGAGCACCACCTGACCGCGCTCGCACTGGAGAAGCTGCAGGAAATTGATGGCGTGACCATCATCGGTCCGACTACTCCAGAACAGCGTGGCTCTGCAGTCTCCTTCAAGGTCGAGGGCATTCACCCGCACGATCTTGGCCAGGTTTTAGACGACCAGGGCGTGTGCATCCGCGTCGGTCACCATTGCGCGTGGCCAATTCACCAAATCCTCAACGCCCAGTCGACCGCCCGGGCATCCTTCTACATCTACAACACGGAAGAGGACGTTCAGGCGCTTGCCGACGCAGTGCGCCATGCACAGAAGTTCTTCGGTGTCACCCCGTAACTTTAAGAAAGGAGAAGGACATGAAGCTCGAGCAGATGTACCAGGAAGTTATCCTGGATCACTACAAGCATCCGCAGCATGCGGGTTTGCGGGAGCCTTTCAATACGGAAGTGCATCACGTCAACCCGTCGTGTGGCGATGAACTCACGCTTCGCGTCACTCTGAACGACGACCTCACCGTCGTCAATGACGTCTCCTATGACGCCGTGGGCTGTTCTATCTCGCAAGCCTCCACCTCAGTTATGGCTGAGGAGATTGTCGGCAAGACTGTCGACGAGGCCATGGCCAAGCTTGCCGAGTTCGAGAAGATGGTCACGTCCCGAGGCAAGATTGAGGGCGATGAGGACATTATCGGCGATGGGATTGCCTTCGCTGGAGTTTCTAAGTACCCCGCCCGCGTGAAGTGCGCACTTCTCGGATGGAAAGCTTTCCAGGCCGCAACCGCTGAGGCCCTGGCCAACGCTGCTGAAGGCAACGGCGTTGGTACCGCGACTGTAACCGTTACCAATGACGAGGAAGGCCATCGCCATGACTGAACCAATCGCTAATGACGCCACCTCGCCCGCACAGCCTGATGCTGTCGACGAGGACACCATGACTACTGGTGCTCCCATTGATGAGGGGGATGAGTACGAGTCCATCACCGTCCCGCCGGCACCGGAGCAGACCGAAGCCGATAACAAGCTGGCTATCCAGGTTGAAGAGGCAATGTACGAGGTTGTTGACCCGGAACTCGGAGTCAACGTCGTGGACCTGGGCCTGGTATATGACATCTGGATTGAAGAAGGCGACATTGCCGCTATCTTCATGACACTCACGTCCCCGGCCTGCCCGCTGACCGATATGCTCACCGACCAGACTGCCTCTGAGGTCATGAAGGTCGAGGGTATCCGCGACTTCCGCCTCAACTGGGTCTGGTCTCCGGCATGGGGCCCACACATGATCACTGAGGACGGCCGCGAGCAGATGCGCGCTCTCGGCTTCTCGGTCTAGATGATCAGTGACAGCGGTGATTAGAGAACCGCTACGTTAAAAGTGCTTGGCGACGAGATCCTGGCTCGTTCAGCTAGGCACTTTTTCGTTTGTTTATGAGTTGCTGACTGCGTTTATGGCCGGGATCGGTAGGGCGATGCGAGTTACTGACTGCATTTATGTCAAAAATGGCTCAAAAAATGGCCTGAAAGCGTCATAAACTTGCACAGTTTCACATCTGCAGCCCGTATTCACACGAGCATCCCCGCAATTTTTTCAAGCTGTCCGACTCGGAGTTAAAAACGACCCCACCTGGCACTGAAAAGTGCCAAGCGGGGTCGCTATTGTCTTCGACTGCTAATCCAAGTTGTGAGAGTTAGATGCGAGATGCATAGCTACTCGCATCTATTCACAGCCCTTCGCAGCTATTCGCGAGTCATGTCTGCGGTGGCCGGGTCAACGAGCTTGGAGCCCGTGACCTTCTTATGGATGAACCACAGCAGGACGAATACCGGAATACCCAGGTACGGAGTGAGGATAGCAAAGATATTTTCGCCAGTACGGATCGGATCAAGTGCCTGTCCTGCCACCACAAAGAAGCACATAATCAGTGCCAGCACAGCACCGGCGGGGAAAAAGTTCGCCTTGTAGGGAAGCGAATCCAACGGGATATTTTGGGCTTTCAGACACTTGCGGAAGCGGTAGTGGCTGAAAGAGATACCAAACCAGGTGATAAAGCCCGCGAGCGCAGACAGCGTCAGCAAGAAGGTGTACGCCACACCATCGCCTACCAATGAGGTAATGAAGCCAGCCATACCGATGACAGCGGTGGCAATCAGAGCGCGCAGCGGAACGCCATGCCCAGAAAGCTTGCCAAAGTAACGCGGAGCGTGTCCCTGACGGGCCAGGGAAAACAGCATACGAGTGGACACATACATACCGGAGTTACCCGCGGACAACACCGAAGTCAGAATGACAGCGTTCATCAGGCCAGCGGCAATCGCGATACCTGCGCGTTCAAAGACCAGGGTGAACGGTGAAATGGAAATATTGTCCTCGGCGGCATTCAGAAGATTCGGGTCCGTGTACGCAATAAGGAAACCAATAACAGCGATGGCACCGATGTAGAACAGCAAGATACGCCAGAAGATAGTGCGAATCGCGCGGGGAATCGTGCGCTCAGGATCTTCAGCCTCACCTGCTGCTACACCAACCATCTCGGTGCCCTGGAAGGAATAGCCAGCTACGACGAAAACGGCCAGCAGTCCCATTCCGCCATTGACGAATGGGGCGTCGCCCGTGGTCCAGTTTTCGAAGCCGGGGGAGGCCCCACCCAAGATGCCGAAAATCATGCCGACACCAAGAACGAGGAAGACGATGACGGTAATGACCTTGATGGTCGCAAACCAAAACTCACCCTCGCCGAATGCACGTGCGGACAGGGCGTTCAGCCCGAATAGAATCGCGAGGAAGAGCGCGGACCAGACGATTGAAGGCACATCCGGGAACCAATAGCGCATCACCAGTGCAGCAGCGACGAGCTCTGCGGCCACAGTAATCGCCCAGTTAAACCAGTAGTTCCAGCCCATGGCAAAGCCGAAGGATTCTGAGACGTATCGGCGACCGTACTCCTGGAAGGAACCGGGCACCGGCAGGTAAGCGGCCATCTCGCCGAGAGACTGCATAACCAGCCACACCATGATGCCGATAAGAGCGTAAGCGATAAGCGCACCGCCTGGACCGGCCTGCGAAATGGTCGCACCGGAGGCAACAAACAGGCCCGTACCAATGGCACCACCAATGGCAATCATGTTCAGGTGGCGAGCTCTCAGCCTGCGCTGAAGCTTATGGTTTTGTGAGGAAGTCTCCTCAGATTGCGTCGAAGTCATTCATTTATCATAAGCGTTTGTACTCCGGTGAATGCAAAAACCACACCGCTTTAATTGTTGGTATCACCCCACAAATCGGCTGATGTATATGCTCTCGGTCAACGAGTTCTCCATCTCCCAGGTCCCCGCACAAACCCAGCGATGAGCTTTCCGCACGTACGCGGACTCATTTTCAGCAAAGGCACGGCCACTTTCGCCATAGCGCGAAGCGTCGTCAGTGGGGAAGTCCCTATCAAATAGGCAAACACGTCCCTCTCCGGCAACGAAAAGAACGCCCGAAAAAACGCACTCGTCTGTCGTGCATCGAACCCCAGCAACGCCGCGAGTCCACGTTCGCGTAACCATCGCTGCAATCGCATGCTTAACGACGTCCCCAGCGTCCGGCTTCCCTTCTTTTCCATATCGGCCAAGAAGCGGTCGACATCTTCGATAACCGAACCCACCGAGTAACCAGTGGCAGGATGCATCCAACCACCAGCAAAGCCGAAGAGGGTGCCCATGGATGGTCCACTGTGCGTGAAGTTACCGCGGCGAGAGGGAAAGTTTGCCAGTAGGGGAAAGGACACCACTTCTTCATCGATGGCCAGATCTTCCGAAAGCCCCAGGGACTTCAACCGTGCACTTTGGCGTCTACGCAACAGCGCTAGAAGCGCGGAGTCATCGGCCTCACCGCCGATCCGGACTGCAGCACCAGCTTCGCCGAGATAGCCGCCAATCATAGGAATCGGAGTAGCGAGGATGGTCTCTTCAATGAGGAAGGTCCTGTCATCCAAGAAGATGCGATAGGAGAAACTAGCGGGCTCCGTCGCTTGGGCATTCGGTTCGGCCGGAGTGAAGTCCATGAGGACTGCGCGGCGGTGAGCGCTGGGGACGTCGTCAAGCGAAAAGATGTGCCCGATGGCGAGCTGCCGTACCTGCCCACCTCGCCCGACTGCGGCGTGCGTGCGCCCGGTGGTGACAAGTGTGATGTCAGTACCCGTGGTTTCGGAATCGGTGAGTGCACGGCGTTCGATGTGGAAACCGCCAAGTTTTTGCAGGCAGTCCTTGTTAACAACGCCGTAGATGCGGGCGAGCTGACGTTCGGTGCCGTCGGCAAGAATGACGCTGGGTTGAAAAGTGGCGGCGAGGAAGTCGCTGGGCAACCAGTCGGGGAGTTGGTCGCACCAGAGACCAATCGTCGAGGGCAGCGTGCCACCGGCGGGGTCATAAGCGGTGACATCCCAGCCGCGAGCGGATGCGCGGTGGGCGGCGATTCTTCCGGCGGGCCCGAGGCCGACGACGGAGGCGGTCACGGGAAATGAAGTCATAACTGGTAGGCTACTCGTTCGTGATTGTGACCCATGACCTTGAAGTCCGAGTCGGCGCCCGTACCCTGCTCACTGCGCCGGGTGAGCAGCTGCGCGTCCAGCCGGGAGACCGGATTGGACTCGTCGGGCGAAATGGTGCTGGCAAAACGACGACTATGCGTATTCTCTCCGGTGAAACTGAACCCTATGGCGGTTCAGTAGTGCGCTCTGGCTCGATTGGTTACCTGCCACAGGACTCGCGCGAGGGCAACATCGACATCTCCGCCCGCGACCGTGTGCTGTCGGCGCGAGGTCTTGACCAAATCCGCCGCAGCATGGATCGCCAACAGGAGATCATGGAGACCGCGACCACTGACACGAAACGCGATGCGGCGATTCGGAAGTTTTCGCGTCTCGAGGAGCGCTACCACGACCTCGGCGGCTACGAGGCGAACGCCGAGGCAGCCCGCATTTGCGACGCGCTGGGGTTGCCGGAGCGCGTACTCGACCAGCCGCTGAAGACGCTTTCGGGTGGTCAGCGCCGCCGCGTCGAGCTTGCGCAGATTCTCTTCGCCGCTACCGAAGGCTCGGGCAAGTCCGCCACGACGCTGCTTCTCGACGAACCGACGAACCACCTCGATGCGGATTCGATTACCTGGCTGCGCGAATTCCTCAGTAAGCATGAGGGCGGCTTGATTATGATTTCGCACGATGTCGAGCTGCTCGAGGCCGTGTGTAACAAAGTCTGGTTCCTCGATGCGGTGCGCGCCGAAGCTGATGTGTACAACATGGGCTGGAAGAACTACCTGTCGGCACGCGCGACCGATGAGGCTCGACGTCGCCGTGAGTTCGCTAACGCGGAGAAGAAAGCCAGCGCACTGCGCAAGCAGGCCGAGAAGCTAGGCGCGAAGGCGACGAAGGCCCGTGCGGCCAAGCAGATGGTGGCTCGCGCTGAGCGCATGATGGACAGTCTCGACGAAGTCCGCGTCGAGGATAAGGTCGCCCACATTTCCTTCCCCGAGCCGGCGCCCTGTGGCAAGACTCCGCTCAACGCCACGGGACTGACCAAGATGTATGGTTCGTTGGAAGTCTTCGCCGGTGTGGATCTTGCGATTGACAAGGGGTCCCGCGTGGTTGTCCTCGGCTTCAATGGCGTTGGTAAGACGACGCTGCTGAAGCTACTCGCCGGTGTGGAGCGCACCGATGGCGAAGGCGGCATTGTCTCCGGCCACGGCCTGCGCATCGGCTATTTCGCCCAGGAGCATGACACGATTGACCCGGACAAGACTGTCTGGGAAAACACGGTCTACGCCTGCCCTGACGTCAACGAGCCGGAACTGCGGAGCCTGCTCGGTGCCTTTATGTTCTCCGGCGACAAGCTGCAGCAGCCAGCGGGAACCCTCTCCGGTGGTGAGAAGACGCGTCTGGCGCTGGCGACGCTGGTTAGCTCCCGCGCAAACGTCCTGCTTCTCGACGAGCCCACTAACAACCTCGACCCGCAGTCCCGCGAACAGGTTCTCGATGCACTTCGCACTTACACCGGGGCCGTCGTTCTGGTTACCCACGATCCAGGTGCGGTCAAGGCGCTAGAGCCCGAGCGCGTCATCGTGCTTCCCGACGGCACCGAAGACCTCTGGAGCGACGACTACATGGAAATCGTCGAGCTGGCTTAAGACGGATCCATTGGCCCTGGCAGGTAACCGTCCTGCTGAGCGAGCCTATACATCTCCGACTTGTTAAGGCTGTTCTCGGCCCGGCCAGCTGCCGCATACTTGGCTCGAATACGACCCAAGTAGTCCAACACGGTGTTCGGTGTCAGCCCTGTCATCGACGCGACTCGCTTCGTCGACTCACCGGAGGCGTAAAGCTCCAGTACCTCACGCTGGCGTTCTGACAAATCGACAGAGTCGAGCAGGGGATCAGAGTCAACTACCGATGCCCATTCTGTAGTCAGCGCGCCCTTGCCAAGTGCCGCCAGCCGTACTGCAGACACGATTGTCTCCGGGGTTTCCGATTTCTGCACAACCCCCATTACTCCGGTACGCACTGCCTTTCGGACAAGGTATGGGCTTTCAGCTGACGAGAGGATGAGCACGTGATCGGTAACCAATTCCAGCGACAGAACGTTCTGCGCTGGATCTGAATTATCCGCCAGCCGTAGATCCAGCACGACCACATCCAGGCGGTCATCGGTGCCCACATCGGCCAGTAGCTCCGGCACAGTTCGATAACAGCCGACGAGCTCAAAGTCTGGCTCTGCAGAAAGCAGGGTTTCGAGCCCCTGCAGAGTCAAGGCATGATCATCAATCGCAGCAACGCGAAGCAAACGATCCGACTGCACGCTGTAATCTCCGATGTTGTCGGAGTCAATTGCAGCCGAGACGTCGATGGAAGCATTGCTCATTCCCGCAATATTCTCCCTAGTCACGTGACATCACTATCCTCTCACCGGCTTCATCAAACCTTTGCACTCCATTGTCATCAGAAATAGATGCAAATGCACGTCTGCCCGGGGGCAATAGGCGAATTGTTACCGATCCTTCTTCGGCGTTATCGATTGCTTCGAGGAAGTTCGGCATCAACTTGGCCACCGCGGAATCGTCGTCGACAAGCGGAATACGGCGCACATCGGTGCTATCGGAAACGGCCTGCGTGTGATTGCGGTCATCGAGGAGCCGGACATGAACACCTCTTGCGCGGGCGTCCCAAACAGCTTGGTGAAGGGACCCAACATTTAGATGCGGCGAACGTAGGACGTCTCGGAGAAGCTGCTCTGTAAGCCGCGCACGCAACTGCAGTCGCGGGGTCGGTTCTTCCAAAACTGCAGCGGCGCTAAAAATGGGGCCGACCCGGCGCTGCAGCCATTCGTAGTTACTCTGGCTGCTAATTTCGTACTCTTTGGCGGCCCCGGCAGCGTACAGCGCACGATTATAATCCTGAATAGACTGCGGAACGGTGCGCATAAAAAAGCGGACCATGATGGACGTCAAAATTCCCGCGACCAACATCACGGAGCGAACTAACAGGTCAACTCCAGAGATACTGATGTGGGTCGTATCCGAGGGGGCAAAGGGGAAGAACTTGAGAAGCTCCACCATGATCGCGCCACCGAGCACTGAATTCAGCGCAACCCAGGGGCGGCCGCGGATGGCGAGCAATGCAGATGCAAAAGAAATTAAGCTAAAGTGCCAGAAATACGACCATTCCAAATTATTTGGAATGGGCTGGTAGAGCCCCACCACAGCTAATACAACGATCGCGACACCAGTTACGATTGCACGGGCTAACGGCAATTGTGAATGGCGGCCATACATAATCAGCCCGAGAAGGCCGATCGCTAATGCCAGACTGATTTGCCCGGCCGCGGTAAATAACTGTCCATTACTGACTAGAACCATGAACAACACGCCGACGATCGCGCCGTAGAACTGCCAGGAAAAAACAATTGACATTCCCATGAGGTCATACAGCGATGTCGTGTGAGCGGAGGAATCGACTACATCTTCCTCTTCCACAGGAGAGGTATTACCGTGCCATTTGAGAATAACCTGAGTACCTTTCCCAGGCTTTGAATTAACGAGAGCATCTCCACCGCGAAGGGCCTCCATTCGCCCTTTAACGCTCAACCGGATACCTGCACGATGCGGGTCAATTCCCTCGGGGTCGAACCCGGTGCCATCGTCACGAAAATCAATGGACACCTCTCCCGAGGCAACACGAATGTGGCATTTCTTTTCCGCTGCGGCACCTGCGTGACGCTTGGCATTATTTGCCACCTCGGTTGCGGCTAATAGGAACGTGTTAGCAACTTCTCCTGGCAGCCGAACTGGACCGCCTTCTTCGCTGGTGTCTAGCGTTACCGAAATGTCGGGGCTCACCGACATCAATTGCGCCCGTACAGCCTCAGCAAAAGTTCTACCGCTTACTGTTTGCCGAGGCGAGAAAAACAGCCCAGTCTGCTCGTCTAGCGAGAAGTCAATCTTAGAGCCCTTACCGATTGCAGACAGTGCGGCCAATACATAGTCATGGACATAGGCGTTGAAGCTGCTCATCGCCTCGCCGCGGACACGCATACGCTCCGCTCTCTCATTGACCTTCCGAGAGTTCTCGTAGGTGAAGTCAATAAGCCTTGCGACGGGTTGTGCAGAGCCTGCAATAATCACAAATGGAAAAGTGTTGATGAGATTGAAACCAACATCCGACAACATGTCGAGCCAAAAAGTGTGTCCCAGCAACCACGAATTAATGACCGCAATAAGTCCGGGAACAAATACCATCACGGACAAACTGATGTGGAGTGGCACTGTCAGAGCAAATGCAGCGAGGGCTAAACCTGAAAATGGGCTATACCAGAGCGCATTTCCAACGAGGTTATGAGGGAGATCCCAATAGGTTGAAACCAACATCAGGAAAACCAACATGATGTACATCGGCACACGCAGTGCGGTAATAAGGCCTCGCCGCGTATTATTAATCACAGCCCAAATCAGCAACATATCGCTGAGAATGAATATGAGCAGTGATGCAAAAGGGAACCAGTGGCTCAGAAAGGTTTCAAAGGGGACAGAACGAACAGCCGATTCAACCTGCCACAAAAAGCCGGTGACGGCAATAATAATCGCGCCGGATCGCAGCACAGACATTTCAATTGATGGTGACTGTCCGGCAAGTGCCGAATCGGGATTCCACCTCTCCATGCGACAATCACATTCCTTTTGCTTATTGCCACTAGATAAAACTAATTAGTCTCTACATGCGGTATGGAGCCGAGCGAAATTCTGAAGAATACGCCCACTTCGAGCAACATCCAACTGTCGCGCGGCCGACACCGCTTTAAGATCTGTTCCTGGTAAATAGTAGCCCTCATTTGCGTAAATCTGGAGACGCTGGGCAAACGTGTTGGCATCTAATTCCGGGTGAAACTGCGTCGCATATGCATTGTGGCCCAACCGAAACATCTGTACGGGGCAGTCCTTTCCAGTTGCCAACAACGTAGCGTCGACAGGCAGTTCTTCGATGGCCTCCTTGTGGCCGACGATGGCGTGAAAGTGGGCCGGTAAACCATCAAGAATTGGATCTGATTCGCCATCTGGAGTTGCAGCTACTTCGATTACAGCTGCCTGCTCCCCGTGCTTGCGGGAGACACGGCCATGGCCAGCAGTACCGAGCAGGCCGACGCCATAACAAGCTCCGAAGAAGGGGAAGTCTCGTTCGAGCACTTCTGCCAACAAATCCTCGAACCAGGTCTCGACTTCCTTCTGTAGATAGCTCTTATCGTCATCAGAGGCGTTAAAGGGACCTCCGCCAACGATTACGCCCGAGTAGTTATCTAGATTCAGATTCCCCGGACGAGACTGTTCCAGGCGAATTTGATGCAACTTTGCCGGCGCCAATGCACACCTCCTGGCAAATGAGAGATGTTCAGCGTGAGCTGCGGCATCTTCGCCGCGTGTGGAAAGCAAGAGGAAGGGCTTGGCGGAGGTAGACATTTGCGGGAACAAATTTCGTGAAAAAGGGAGCTAGAGGGGGACGGAGACTACTGCACCACTAGCAGGCTCGGATTGGCTGCATGCGTACATACGTGCATAAATCGGGGGATGATTGACGAGACGGCCTGGAGGTCCACATCAGATACCTTTAGTCGAATCGCGTCGACTTCCAACGGGTCAAAGTAACCGACGTCGGTGTAGAAAGACATTCTGCGGAGCAGTCCGTTAGCATTCATCTCCGGATGAAATTGGGTAACCCAGTTATTCGGTCCGATCGAGTACATCTGCACCGGACAGGTTGGACCTGTGGCAAGCAAAGTTGCGTGATTGGGAAGCTCCGCAACGGATTCCTTGTGGCCAGTCAACGCATAAAAAACCGGAGGCAACACCGAAGCTATTGGATCTTGAGTGGCGGCTTCGGTGAGCTCTACCCGGGTAGAACCCGCTACTTCGCCGTGGCGCAGGTTAACCAAACCACCCGAAGTAAAGGCTGTGTAGCTAGCGCCGTAGCAGATAAGCAGTGCGGGGACAGGACTCCTAAGTACGTCGTAAAGCACATCGTGCGAATACTTCTGCAAACCTGAATGCTCAAGGTCGGTGATGTTAAATGGGCTGCCTCCGACAAATACGCCGTCATAGGAGGTCAGGTCGGGCAACATAGCGCCGACAGCGTCAATGGTAAACAGATCCAACTGGCTGGGCTCAAGCCCGGTGGAATCCAGAAAGTCCTGGTACTCGGCTTGCCCCGCACCATCTGCGGGGCGGAGCGCCACCAACAAAAACTTACCCACACTCATAAATAGACAGCTTAGTCCATATTGAGTGAAATCTATGCATCTTCACCGGTCAAACGGGGTAAATGCACGGCAGAAAGCCGAAACCCGCTCCCGTATTAGGGGAGCGGGTGGTACGTAACGCTATCAGGCCTAGCCTGAGTGGCTAGTCCTTGCGCCGTAAGCTGTCTTCAACTAAATCAAGCACGGAATCCAATTCGTCGACAGTGCGACCAGATGCCAGACGAACGATGATGCCATCGAGCATCAGCTCGAGAAAAAGCTGCATCGTGCGAACCGAATAATCCGACCGTAGGGAGCCGGATGAGGATGTCTGGGTCAATCGGTGGGCAACAGCGTCATCCAATTGATCCTGATGGCCCAACCATTGGCCCTTAAACTCCGGATCGCTGCGAAGGCGACGGGCAATCTCAAGGCGAGTTCCCAGCCAGCCATGCTTGTCTGGGTTCGCCACGATGTCACGCATTACTTCCACTAAGCCGGAAGCCTCCGCGACTTCCGCCATATTTGCGGCATCTTCTTCGGCCAATGCTAAGAACAGACCTTCTTTGGATCCGAAGTGATGGAAAATAGCACCGCGAGACTTACCGGTAGCGGACTCCAGACGAGAGACCGTTGCGCCGTCGTAGCCGAATTCTGCAAAGCACTGCCGAGCGCCGTCGAGAATTTCGTGCCTCCGTTGAGCTAAATCCTGGTTACTCACTTTTGGCATAAGGAAACTCTTTTCTTGCCGGCGACGCCCAGGGACATGTTTCACTGCATGACGTGGCAGCGCCATTCCTATACTTCCCAAGCCTCATTTTGGTTGGGGTAGAGAAACCCGAGGCCGGCAGGGCGCTAGCCCGTGGGGTATGAATCCGCGGGCTAGCGCTACCTACCGGCCTCTAGAAGCGCTGCTTGTAACAAGCCCTAGCGCGCACGAGTCAAAGGGAAACTAGTTGCCCTTGATCATGTTGCGCAGGACGTACTGCAGAATACCGCCGTGGCGGTAGTAGTCAGCCTCACCAGGGGTATCGATGCGGACCACAGCGTCGAAGTCGAAGGACTCGCCGTTTTCCTTGGTAACCGTAACCTTGACGGTCTTCGGGATGGAGCCGTTGTTCAGCTCCTCCAGACCAGCGATGTCGAAGGTCTCAGTGCCATCGATGCCCAGGGACTTCCAGGACTCACCCTCCGGGAACTGCAGCGGAACAACGCCCATGCCGATGAGGTTCGAGCGGTGGATACGCTCGAAGGACTCAGCGATAACAGCCTTGACGCCCAGCAGCAGGGTGCCCTTAGCTGCCCAGTCACGGGAGGAACCGGTGCCGTATTCCTTACCACCAACGACGACCAGCGGAGTGCCAGCCTCCTTGTAGTTCATGGCAGCGTCGTAGATGAAGGCCTGCGGGCCACCCTCCTGGGTGAAGTCGCGGGTGTAGCCACCGGTAACACCGTCAAGCAGCTGGTTCTGCAGGCGGATGTTAGCGAAGGTGCCGCGCACCATGACCTCGTGGTTACCACGACGGGAACCCAGGGAGTTGTAGTCCTTGCGCTCAACGCCCATGGAGTCGAGGTACTGAGCAGCCGGGGTGCCCGGCTTAATGGAGGAAGCCGGGGAGATGTGGTCGGTGGTCACCGAGTCACCCAGGGCAGCAAGGACGCGAGCGCCCTTGATGTCGGAAACCGGTGCCGGCTCCATTTCCATCTCGTCGAAGTACGGTGCCTTGCGGATGTAGGAGGACTTGTCGTCCCAAGCGAAGGTCTTGCCCTCCGGGGTCGGCAGGTTCTGCCAGCGCTCGTCACCAGCGAAGACATCCTTGTAGTCCTCGTCGTACAGCTCGGAGGAGATGGAGGCCTCGATGGTTGCTTCGATCTCTTCGGTGGACGGCCAAATGTCGCGTAGGAAGACATCGTTGCCCTCTGCGTCCTGACCCAGGGCGTCAGTTTCGAAGTCGAAGTCCATGGTACCGGCGATAGAGTAAGCGATAACCAGGATCGGGGAGGCCAAGTAGTTCATCTTCACGTCAGGGGAGATGCGGCCTTCGAAGTTACGGTTACCGGACAGAACCGCGGTAGCAGCCAGGTCGGCCTCGTTGATGGCGGAGGAAATCTCAGCCGGCAGCGGACCGGAGTTACCGATACAGGTTGCACAACCGAAGCCGGACAGGTAGAAGCCCAGAGCCTCGAGGTCCTTCCACAGGTCAGCACGCTTGAAGTAGCCGTTAACAACCTGGGAGCCCGGAGCACAAATGGTCTTGACCCACGGCTTAGCCTGCAGACCCTTCTCGACTGCCTTGCGTGCCAACAGACCAGCACCAATCATGACCGACGGGTTGGAGGTGTTGGTACAAGAGGTGATGGAAGCGATAGCGACCATACCGTGGTCGAGCGTGTACTCGCCGCCCTTCGGGGAAGTGACGGTAATCGGGGAGCTCGGGCGACCTTCAGCGCCGTTAGCGGCGGACTCGCCGTGGCCCTCGCGGGACTCGTTGTAGTCTGCGGCCAGCTCGGAGGTCGGTGCGGAAGCCTTGACAGCGCCCTTAATCTCGCCGTCGGAGTAGTTGTGCAGGTCCTTGCGGAACTGCTCCTTGGCGGAAGCCAACTCGATGCGGTCCTGCGGGCGCTTCGGGCCAGCGATGGACGGAACGACGGTGGACAGGTCCAGCTCGAGGTACTCGGAGTACTCAGCCTCCGGAGTGTTCTCGTCCAACCACATGCCCTGAGCCTTGGCGTAAGCCTCGACGCGCTCCAGGGTCTCCTTGTCACGGCCAGTCAGGGCCAGGTACTTGACGGTCTCATCGTCGATCGGGAAGATAGCAGCGGTGGAACCGAACTCTGGCGACATGTTACCGATGGTCGCACGGTTAGCCAGCGGCAGCTTGGAGACGCCAGCGCCGTAGAACTCTACGAACTTGCCGACGACGCCGTGCTGGCGCAGCATATCGGTGACGGTGAGCACAACGTCGGTTGCGGTAACGCCCGGCTGAATGTCACCAGTCAGCTTGAAGCCAACGACGCGCGGAATGAGCATGGAGATCGGCTGGCCAAGCATTGCGGCCTCAGCCTCAATACCACCGACACCCCAGCCCAGGATGCCCAGGCCGTTCTGCATGGTCGTGTGGGAGTCAGTACCAACACAGGTGTCCGGGTATGCCAGGCCGTTGTTCTCGAAGACAACGCGAGCCAGGTACTCGATGTTGACCTGGTGGACAATACCGGTTCCCGGAGGAACAACGCGGAAGTTGGAGAATGCGCCAGTACCCCAACGGAGGAACTTGTAGCGCTCATCATTGCGCTGGTACTCAATCTCGACGTTCTTAGCCAGAGCGTCTTCGCTACCGAAGGCCTCGATGATGACCGAGTGGTCGATGACCATCTCTGCCGGGTTCAGCGGGTTAACCTGATCCGGGTCGCCGCCGAGAGTCTTAACAGCCTCACGCATGGTAGCCAGGTCAACAACACAGGCGACGCCGGTGAAGTCCTGCATAATAACGCGAGCAGGGGTGAACTGAATCTCGATCGACGGATCAGCCGAAGGAACCCAGTTGGCGACAGCCTTGATGTGCTCCTCAGTGATGTTGGCGCCATCTTCGTTGCGCAGCAGGTTCTCACCGAGAACCTTCAACGAGTAAGGCAGCTTCTCCATACCCGGCACGGCGTCAAGAGCGAAGTAGTCATAAGACTTGTCTCCGACCTCAAGCTTGCGCAGGGCGTTGAAAGAGTTCTTGCTTTCAGCCACAGTCAGCTCCATTTCTATTCGGGTGAATTGTCGCCTTAACTGAAGAGTCCGGCACTCGAATTTCGGCTCTCCACAAGGCATAGGTGCGATCACGCCGCCCCTTATCAACCAATTAAAGCAATAATCACGACGCGGGGCACACGAGCCCACACACACGTTTTTAAGGAAGCGTTACCGTCCTTGCATCAACAATAACAGTACGAACGTTCTGTATGTAGATTGCTCGCGGCGCGCCGAGTCACGCTACCCCCGTTCACATCCAGAGCAGGCCATTATAGATAGGACAAACGAAGCAGCATCTCCGCCAAATTGGGGCGCGTGGAAACCATTCTCACGCAAAACAGGAGCACGATACGGAAGGCAATTAATGCATACGCCAGCAGATTCACAGGCAGCGAAAGAAACCGTCGAGAAGGTGGTCGCTCAGCTACGCACCGACAACATCGTGACAAATAACCCACAGCTCCGAGAAGCGGTCCAGCCAATTGTCGACGATGCAGCAAATCGGGGGGTGCCCAATTTCAATATCATCTACCTAGATAGCGAGAAGATTTACCCCGTCGCCGAACAAAAGAACACCGACATCTTTTCCTTTGCCCGCCAAGTAGCGGACCAAGTCGGCGGCACCACTGTCGTGCGCACACCGGGCAATGTGGCCACCGCATCTGCCGATTTCCCCCGCGCAGCCATTGAACGCGCCGACCACGCAATGATGGAGACTCCACGAGACTATCCGGCGGGCCTCGATGCCTATTTGCACGAGCTCACTAACTACGTCGTTCCGTGGACTCTTTACAGCCTCATCGCAGGCGTCGTTATCGTCGCACTCTTCGTCGGACTGACGTTCTACTGGCTACGCACACGCCCAACCGCTTAAGAGTTCACTTTACGACGGACGCTGAAGCTAACGGTCTCACTGAATACATTCACCGTCCCCGGTTTTCCACCCCCAGGCGAAAGACAGGGCAAATGCCCCAAAAACTGGTAGCAGTGGAGAAATCAGCCACTATCTGAATTGGATAACACTGTTGCAGCCACCGTAACCGTGTCAACGATTTTCACAAAGGTCAAGCATTAAAGCTTGACCTTTTCTTATGTCCGGTACCCCAGGTAAAGGCCCACGACACTCCGGCACGCCGATAAGTCATCTAATAGTGACATAATTCACATAGAAACCTAGGGCTCACCATAACCGCAGGCCACGACATATAACGAAACGGTCACAAAGAGGGGGACAGTTGGTAATTTTGTTACTTATGTTTTTTTAGAGCTTTTTGACCCGTAAAGTGCTTCGTGATGCCAATAGTGGACTCAAGGGTCCAGTATTGACCAATGAAAAACTCGCGGGAGCGCCGCTGTTGCTTTTGGTTCTGGTTTCGGTTCGACGTTTTTCGAAGTTCCACTCAAGACCTGGAGGCAACAACAGGAAGATATCCAACGATGGGGAAGTCGCTGGTGTCGATTCTGAGGCGTGAACGCACCCATAGGAGAAATGTAGGAGTAACGCGGTGCCGAGTAATCGCAAAGTCCGTGCATCATATTGGACTCGTCCAATTGCCGGTATTATCACGGCGGGTCTTCTGGCGACGAACACTCAGGTCGCAGCTGCACAACCACTAAATCCGAGCGACGCCCAGATCCGTCAAGCGCGCGAGGCGGCCTCTAACGCCGAGTCGTACTTGCAGTCCCTGGTCGCCGAGGTAACTTCCAGCGAGCGCCGGGTATCTGACCTCGAGCTACGCATGGGCACTCTCCGCGAGGATGTCAACAAGGCCATGGTAGACCTTGAGAACGCTCGAGATGCCGCTAACCGTGCGCGCGAGGCGGTCGACGAGGCACGGATCCAACTCGACCGTTCCCGCGCTGAGCTCGCTAGTGCCCAGAAGCAGTTCGACGAGCTAGCACGCACCATCATGCGCCAGGGACGTTCCAGCGGCTCGATTCTCGAAGGTGCGCGAGATGCATCCGAGGCTATTAACCGCCTGTCCGCTTTGCGTCGCGAAGCTGATCGTCAAGAGCAGACCGTTGACTCCCTGGATAAGAATCGAACCGAGGCTGCTAACCAGGAGTCCACGCTTCGCAAGAAGAGTGACGAGGCTCAGCAGGCGGAAGCCACCGCAAACCAGCGAAACACCGATGCTCAGAACGCGTACTCCGAGGCAAACGAGGAGCTTCAAAAGGAGCAAGCTGATTACCAGCAGGCTCAGGTCGATCGCGATGCCGCAAAGGCATCTTTGGATGCAGCCCGAAACGCGGTCAACGAGCTGAACTCCCAGCGCCAGAATTACGAGAACGAGCAGGCCCGCAAGGAAGCGGAAGACGCCGCTGCCAAGAAGGCCGCTGAGGAAGCCGCAGCTAAGACTCGCGCCGAGGCGCAGTCGAACCAGACTGATGAGGATTCCTCTTCTGAGTCCACAGATGAAAGCTCTAGCACCACTGGTTCTACGGGCTCGACTGGTTCCACTAGCTCAACTGACTCGACTGGTTCCACTGACTCTACTGACTCGACTGGTTCTACGGGCTCCACTGGCTCGACTGGTTCTAGCAGCTCGACCGACTCCACTGGCTCCACCAGTTCCTCTGAGACGACCGAATCTTCGGACTCCTCTGAGTCCACCGAGACCTCGGAATCTTCTAGCACCGACAGCTCGTCGTCAAGCGGCACCCCGGCGCAGACTGTGGCGCCGACGAATCCAGAGACTGGTCAGAGCACCTCGGGTTCTTCCAGCCAGAAGGTCGAGACTGTCATCGCACGCGCGATGGGGCAGCTCGGTGTCCCATACGCATGGGGCGGCGGCAACGCCAACGGCCCGACCAAGGGCATCCGTGACGGCGGAGTAGCTGACTCCCACGGCGACTACAACAAGATTGGTTTCGACTGCTCGGGCCTGACTCTGTACGCCTACGCCGCTGTCGGCATTGACCTGCCTCACTACACCGGCTACCAGTACCAGCGCGGAAAGCACTACCCGGCATCTCAGATGAAGCGTGGTGACCTGCTGTTCTGGGGCCCGAATGGTCATGGCCACGTCGCTATCTACCTGGGCGATGGCAAGATGATTGAGGCACCGCAGTCCGGTTCTGTGGTTAAGATCTCGCCAGTCCGTTATAACGGAATGACACCGAACGTTGTCCGCCTCGTCTAGTTTCTAACGACGTGTTCTACAGGTCGGGCGACCGACCTAAAGAAGGGTTTCTCTGTGACCTACCCAACGCCCACTGACCACACGGACCTCGAGCGCGCATACGCGGAGCTGGGGAAGGTTGTGGTTGGCCAGGAGCACCTGATTAAGCAGCTCTTCATCGCGATGCTCGCAGGAGGTCATGTCCTGCTCGAAGGTGTTCCGGGTGTTGCGAAAACTCTGGCAGTGTCTACTTTTGCCACAGTGATGGGTGGGTCCTACTCCCGCATCCAGTTCACTCCGGATTTGGTGCCATCAGATATTGTCGGCACCCGGATTTTCCGCCAGGACACCTCGGAGTTCATTGTCGAGCCCGGCCCGGTCATGTCAAATATCGTGCTCGCTGATGAAATCAACCGCGCACCGGCGAAGGTGCAGTCGGCACTGCTGGAAGTCATGGCAGAGCACCAGGTGTCCATCGCAGGGGAGTCCACGCCAGTACCGGAGCCGTTTTTGGTTCTGGCCACGCAAAACCCAATCGAAAACCAGGGTGTCTACCCACTGCCGGAGGCCCAGCGGGACCGTTTCCTATTTAAGGTCCTCGTGGGTTACCCCACTCCGGCGGAAGAGCGGGAGATTGTCTACCGCATGGGAGCCACCCCTCCAGTCGCGCAGCAGATTCTCACCCCAGAGAGTGTTCGGGAACTGCAGCGCGCTACCCGCGAAGTCTTTGTCCACCACACACTGATTGACTACATCGTGGCCGTCATCGAACTCACCCGCAATCCGATGCGGGCGGAGTTGAAGGATGTCGACCGCTGGCTTTCCTATGGCGCATCACCGCGTGCAACTCTTGGTGCTGTCGCGGCTGCCCGCGCCCACGCGCTGTTTTCCGGTCGCGACTATGTCGTGCCGGACGATGTGGTCTCCGTGCTTCCCGACGTGCTGCGTCATCGCTTGGTCCTGTCCTATGAGGGCCTGGCCGATGGCGTTACTCCCGAACGGATTATTGACATCGTGTTGTCTCACGTGCGCCTTCCCCAAGGCGCGAGCACTGGCTCCGATGAGGGCACTGCCTCCTAATGTCAGCTCGTGAAGACGATCTTGCACGCGTCCTGGCGTACTTAGAGCTAACTGTTACGCGTAAGCTCAACGGACTTTTGCGCGGCAGCTTTCTCTCCACCGCTACTGGAGATGGCTCTGAGCCGGTTGGCTCCCGCGAATATGTCATCGGCGATGATGTTCGCCAGATGAACTGGGCAGTGACAGCCCGCACTGGAGTGCCGCACGTTCGCACCTCCGAGGCCGAGCGTGAGCTGGAGTGCTGGATCGTCGCCGAACCCGCCGCACGTCTGTCCACGGGATTGGCCGATACCACCAAACGACATCTGCTCACCGCCGCTGCCGGCGCTGTGACGATGCTTAACGACGCCCCGGGGTCCCGAACTGGATTAATCGCCGGTGGCACTCCAGTGCCCGCGGGCCAGGGCCGTGCCCACAGCTTGATGCTGCTCAAGCAGTTGGCTGACGCGACTGCTGAGCATAACCTCGCAGCGGATATTGACACAGTAATGACTCAGGCTCCGCGCGCTGGGCTGTTGGTTGTCATCTCGGATTTCCTTGGATCACTCGATTGGGCGCGCCCGCTGCGCGTTGCCTCGGCCTCGACAGAGATTATGGCGATTCGCCTGGTAGATCCAGCCGATGAAGCCTTACCTGGCGAAGGCCCGGTGGTCATGGCGGATTCCGCAACCGGCGAGACCATTGAACTCAACATCAACGACAAGACCCGCGCCGAGTATGCAGCTCAGGCTCGTGCCCACCACGAGCGTGTAATCAATGAACTGCGCAAATGCCGTGCTCGCGTTATTACCTTGCGTACGGATTCCGATTGGGTACTGGATTTTACTCGACAAATTGGCCAACATTAGCGTCTGAGTAACCGCTTGTTAGTGCTATCTTTTTTGGGCCACCGACTAACCGGCTATAGCCACTGGTTTATACGCGACTGTTTAGGCGACTGGATGTGAGGAAACTGATACCGCGATGACGTTCCTAAACTCAACTTTTGCGCACCCAGGGTGGCTGCTCGCACTCGCTCTGCCTCTCGTGGCAGCCGTGGCCTATTGGATCAGCACTAAGCAGCGAAAGCAACGTGCCATTGCCTTTGGCAACTTCACCATCGTTGGATCACTAGGGAATAAGTCGTCGGCACGCCTGCGCCATGTCGTAGCTATCAGTGCGCTGTTGTCGCTAGTTCTGGTCATCATTTCATTGGCTGGTCCGATTTCGGAGACCAAAGTCGCCCGCAACCGAGCGACGGTTATGCTGGTGGTCGACGTTTCGCTGTCCATGTCGGCGACAGACGTTGCGCCAGACCGCATCACTGCAGCTAAAGAAGCCGGCCAAGAGTTCGTGGAGAACCTTCCCGACGACCTCAATATCGGCCTGGTGACGTTCTCTGGTCGTGCTCGCACTGCTGTCAGCCCGACTACCAACCATGACACCGTGAATCGAGCGCTCCAGGCTGCTGAGTTAGATCAGGCGACTGCGACCGGTGATGCCATCGCAGCCGCGCTCGATGCCATCAATCAGTTCAGCGACTCAGTTCAGGGCGGGGGAGAAGGCGCCCCACCAGCTACAATCGTGCTGCTTTCCGACGGCAAACAGACCGTCCCACAAGAACTCGACGATCCCCGCGGCGCATATACCGCCGCCGCCGAAGCCGCCAAGGCCGGGGTGCCAGTCAACACGATTTCGTTCGGTACCGCGCAAGGCGCAATCACGGTTCAGGGCGAATTAATTCCAGTGCCTAACGACGACGATTCGCTGCGAGAGATCGCCCGTCGAACAAAAGGTGAGTTCTTCAGCGCTGGTTCCCTCGAGCAGCTCCGCGATGCCTATGGCTCACTGGAAGATGACATCGGTTACGAACTCAAGCGGGCCGAGAATCCGAGGCCCTATCTGATCGCAGCCTTCGCGATGCTGCTAGTGACCGTGGGCTCACTGCTTGTGACCAATCGTCGAATTCCGCAGTAGGGCTGGGTTAGGGTGCCGTCGTAAAGCGATTTGTATGGAACCCGATTGGCAGGAGACGCCGGGGGCATTGAGCAGTCGTCTTATGGAGTCCTCAGACTGCGCTACTAACATGATTAGCTATGTCTTCTGATAATTTTGACGCTATTTTGCTGTTGTCTTTCGGCGGTCCCGAAAAGATGGCCGATGTGCGTCCCTTCCTGGAGAATGTCACCCGCGGCCGCGGAATTCCGCCGGAGAGGTTGGACGAAGTCGGTGCACACTACGCGCACTTTGGCGGTAAGTCCCCGCTCAACGATTTAAACCGCGAAATTGTCTCCAACCTTAAGGCTGAGCTCACTCGCCGTGGCTATGACTTGCCTGTTTATTTCGGCAATCGCAATTGGCATCCGATGGCTGAAGACACCGCGGCAAAGATGGCTGATGACGGTGTTAAGCGAGCGCTCGTTTTCGCCACTAGCGCCTGGGGCGGCTACTCCGGCTGCCGCCAGTATCACGAAGACATTGCTCGGATGCGCGAATCTCTGGGCGACCGTGCTTTTGACATGGAGAAAATCCGGAGCTTCTACGATCATCCGCTCTTTATAAAAGCCTATGCAGACGCAGTGCGTGAGGCGTTTGCCAAGCTACCGGATGACCGCCGTGAGGACACCCGGCTTATTTTCACCGCTCACTCTATTCCGGTCTCTGCGGACAAGGCATCCGGGCCGGTAGAGCTCGGCGGAAATCTTTACTCCCGCCAGGTCAACGAAGCAGCACGGCTCGTCGCCGACGCAGTGGGTATCACCGACTTTGACGTCGTCTGGCAGTCCCGCTCTGGCCCGGAGCACGTGCCGTGGTTGGAGCCTGACATCGTCGACCACGTTGAAGCGAAGGTCGCCAACGGCCTCCGATCCGCAATAGTGTGCCCGATTGGCTTCATCTCGGATCATGTTGAGGTCGCCTGGGATTTGGATGCTGAGCTTCAGGATGAAATGGCTCATCACGACATCGTCATCGAGCGGGTCGCAACGCCTGGTCCGACGGCTACTTTCACCGACATGCTCGTGGAGCTCATCGAAGAGCGCATCGCAGATGTCAAGCCCCGCCGTCTGGGAAGTGAACCGCTACTCGGCTCGGCCTGCAACGGCGCCCCCTGCGCCGCATCCTGTTGTACCCCGGCAAAGCGCCGCCCACACTGATTCCTTTGGCGGCAATGGGGCCGCGGGGCAAGGCAAATCCCTAGCGAGTCCACTCCTGAATCGCGTATTCCACCGCGCTCATCCGCGCCTGCCGAATCTTCCGCCACAGCGGGATGAGCTGCGCATCAAACGCGGCGCTGCCGTGCCCCGACTCGCTGCCCTGTGCCACCGCCAGAATCGACGACACCCGATCAGCTCTGGCGAGCACTCCCAGTGCACGGCGTGGCACATCATCCGGCACAAAGGCCATGTCCAGGTGGTCATCGAGCATGCCGACCATCAGCCGGGGATCCACTTTCGGGGCACCACTGCTTGACGACGTCAGCGGTGAACGCGGCATCGCCGCAATCGTGGCAGCCGCAACCCGCGCCGCATCTGCCAGCTGTAAATCCGCCTCGCCAGGGGAGAGATAGGCCGGCTCGGGAATGTGGCCTTCCAGTGTGTACCAATGCCACTGCGGTAGGCCTGGCACCGGCGTTGTCACTGGTATGAGCACATGGTTCCAGCCCGGCTCCGCATCCGCAATCACAATGGCCGAGCCTGCTGCGCGTGCAGCTTCAGCGGCGTCGGTTCCCGCAGGCAGTGCAGGTGCATCACCGGGCCCGGAGAGAATGAGGCGGACGAGGGGACGGTGGTCACTGTGCCAATCTCCCGCTTCAGTAACCGCTCGAAGAAGGCGGAGCATGTCGCTTCGATCGAGATCAGCGTCGCAATCGATGACATTCGGAACCGTGGCGTCGGCAAGCACGAACGTCCCCGGAACTGACGTGGGTCCGCCGAGCGAGTCTAGCGCGTCGAGGAGATGATCGTAGTTTTCCAAACCCGACAACCACGCGCCCAGCCAAAGGGCGATGTGCTGAGTTGGACTCCAGACCTGGTCGAGAACACTGCGCTGCATAGTGCAGCTCATCCTAGTGCAGCGTGTCGTTGGTCCCGTAACCGATGCTGTTAATCTCAGTACCCATGAGCTTTCAAGACCCGTACCGCAATCAGGACGTGTTCGCTGGCGCACGTGGCCACCGCCGCCGTATCCCACAGCCGGCACGCGAGGTGACAGCAGAAAATGGTGTTGTCGTCGAGGCGTCCTATGACGGATTCGTCGGTGCAATTATCGGGTTGGAGAAAACTTTCGACGGCTGGTGCGTCCGGCTGGAGGGCCGCCACGGCAAGTCTCGGCTGTTTCCCATGCACGAGCGCGGTTTTCTCATCGACGGCAAACCTGTGACTCTGGTGCGTCCGAAAGCACAACCCAAAAAGCCCTCGCAGGATCTGTCGGCATCGGGCTCGCGCAAGGTCCACAACGTCAAGGCCAAGGTTGCTCTCCCCAGCCGTATCTGGGTCGAGGGTATTCATGACGCGGCAATCGTCGAGAAGGTGTGGGGCCACGATCTGCGTGTTGAGGGCGTAGTCGTGGAGTATCTGGAGGGCTTGGACAACCTTCCAGAACGCTTGGCCGAATTTGGTCCGGGTCCGAAGCGCCGCGTCGGAGTCCTGGCAGACCACTTGGTGGAGGGCAGTAAGGAAAGCCGCATGACTCAGCAGCTCGGCCCGCACGTGATGGTCACAGGCCACCCGTTTATCGATGTCTGGCAAGCGGTCAAACCCTCGTCGGTAGGCATCGAGGCATGGCCGGAAGTTCCCTACGGGGAGGACTGGAAGACAGGAATCTGCCGTCGCTTGGGCTGGGGAGACGACCCCAAGGAGGGCTGGCGACGTGTCTACGCAGGTGTACACACCTACCGTGATCTGGAGTCAGATTTGATTGGCGCAGTTGAGCGCCTGGTCGACTTCGTAACTGAGCCACATATGCAGTACTGACCCCGGAATACTGGCTCCACTCGCCCCACATTTGTTCTGCAAAGTAGGTAGGGTGAGGGCGTGATTCCTCTCCTTTGGCTCGGAGCAAGCCTCCTACTGGTTCTCGGTGAACTCGCAGTCGGAGATTTAGCACTGTTAATGCTCGGAGGTGGTGCACTGGCAGCGTCCGGTGCGAGCCAGCTTGGAGCGCCGCTTTGGCTGTCAGTGGTTATCTTCGCCGTTATGTCCGCCGCACTCGTGCTGACAGTTCGCCCTGTGTTGCGCAAAAAGATGGCAAAACCGGACAAGTCCGCCGAACTGGAGTCGCGTCCGGAACTGCTAGCGGGCCGTCATGCTGAGGTCATCGAGCCAGTTTCTTCGTCAGCGGGTCTGATTAAGGTCAACGGCGAGTTGTGGAGCGCGCGCAGTCTTCTGACTGCGCAGACCTTCGATGCGAAGGAAAGAGTCACGATTGTAGAGATTTCGGGCAATACCGCAGTAGTGGACAAGCTGCTCTGAGCAGTCAACTCACTTAAAGGGCGCTCGGAGCACTCTTAGTAACTGACCATTAAATAACTGACCACACAGTTTCTAGCTACGGGGGAGTCTCATGGAAGGCTTTATCATCCTCGTCGTTTTCATTCTCGTGGTTGTTACCTTGGTTCTCAAAGCGATTGTCCTGGTTCCTCAGGGTGAAGCGGCAATCGTAGAGCGACTGGGACGATACACGCAGACACTGAACAGCGGCCTGAACTTCATCATCCCGATCATTGACCGAGTGCGCGAGAAGGTTGATACCCGTGAGCGTATGGTTACCTTCCCGCCACAGGCAGTGATCACCGAAGACAACCTGACTGTGGCTATCGATACCGTCGTGACCTTCCAGGTCAACGAACCGGATCGGGCAATTTACGGTATCGACGACTACATCTTCGGCGTCGAACAGATCACCACCGCAACGCTTCGCGACGTCGTGGGTGGCCTGACACTGGAAGAGACACTGACTTCCCGTGACTACATCAACCGCCGTCTGCGCGGCGAGCTGGACGAGGCCACTGCCAAGTGGGGTCTTCGTATCGCTCGTGTGGAGCTGAAGGCCATTGAGCCGCCACCGTCGATTCAGCAGTCGATGGAAAAGCAGATGAAGGCCGATCGCGAGAAGCGCGCCATGATTCTGACTGCGGAAGGTACCCGCGAAGCCGACATTAAAACTGCTGAGGGCCGTAAGCAGGCACAGATTCTCGCCGCCGAAGGTAACAAGCACGCAGCAATTCTGGCTGCTGAAGCTGAGCGTCAGGCAACCATTCTGCGCGCTGAGGGTACTCGCGCCGCTACCTACCTTGAGGCACAGGGTAATGCTCGCGCTATCCAGAAGGTCAACGCAGCTGTTAAGGCTTCACAGTTGACACCTGAGATTCTTGCCTGGCAGTACCTGGAGAAGCTGCCTGAGCTGGCAAATAAGGACGGCAATACTGTTTGGATGATTCCGTCGCAGTTTGGCGACAGTCTCGAGAGCTTCGCTAGGGCTTTCGGCAAGAAGGATGCCGACGGTGTCTTCCGCTATGAGCCTCCGGCCGTGAGCCGAGAGACCAAGGAAGAGGCTGAGCAGGGCCGCGACGAGAACTGGTTCGACATGTCGACTAATCCGGAGTTGGCTCGTGCAGTTGCCGCGGCGAACGAGGTCGCTAACCGCCCGGTTGATGATCCGGTAGCTGCAGCAGCTGGTAATACCCCTGAGAGGAAGAAGAATCGCCGCGCTGATTCGGCTCAGCCCGCTCAGCCTGAACAGTTGGGTGGCCAGAACGGCCCGGCAGCGGTTGAACCTGCGACACCGGCTGCGCCCGCTGCGCCGGCCACACCGGCTGCGCCGTCAGTTCCTTCCGGCAAACGTGACCTGCCCTCGGCTCCTGGCACCGGCAATACCAATGCAGGCGGCGGTACACACTCCGCCGAGCGTCCAGATTTTTCAGGATGGTCACGTGACCCTTACGCCCCAGAAAATGGGCAGTAAGCTTTTATAACTCATCAGCTCGCTGAAGCAGGTGGACGGCCAGGTTCCATCCGGCCAGCTCCGCCTGCCAGCCAGCTGCTGCGAGGCGCTGATTGACGGCCTGCTTTGAAACTCCCAATTCTTCCGCGGCCTCTACCTGTGAATAACCAGCGCGAACCAAACCAGTTGCCTCGCGGCCTTCGGGGGACCTGCGAGAGATAACGTGGTGCAGCAATGTGAATGCTGCACCAATATCCTCCGAGTAATCCTTACCACGCGGATTGTTAGTCCGAATGCGGGTTTTTACCGTGCCGGCCCTGCCTCCCTTACCGATGACTGAGCTCGATGCCAGATGCGCTTGCTCAATGTCGTCCTGAGGACAAACACCGATACCTATCGCCCAGTCACCTGCGGCCAATAGCGCCAGCACAAGCGTGGTGACTCCCACAGCATTTTCAGGAGCTGCGCGAAGCTCTTCGATACCTGCAACCTCAACAGTTCCTACGCCTTCCAGGCCGGAAAGTGCCTGCGCAGAGGCCTGAACGTGATCTGCCCTGCGAGTAGATCGACCGCGATACCTGGCAAAGACTGAATACATACGCTCTAGTCTAGCCCCACCCCTTGACAGTTGGGCTAAGACACTTTCCTTCCCTCCGCACACTCACGGGCGCCCCACACCAACTCGCCGAAAACTCACGTCTAGCTCAAGAGCGCCAAGCGGTGTTTTAACGTTTCGAAGAACCGGTTACGACAGGGAACTTGGCGTCCGCAAGAAGTCCCAGCAAGCCAAGCACGAGCAGAATTCCCGTGGCCACCGCAAAGCGCACGTCGAAGCCGACCAACAGCGCGTCGCCAAGCAGAACGACGGCGAGTGTGTTCGGCGCCGAACCTAGGGCAGTGGCGATGATATACGGCACGATGCGTATCGACGACAGTCCACAGGCGTAGTTGAGAAACGAAAATGGCACGCCAGCAATCATGCGCAAGCTGAGCACTGTGAGCCAGCCGCGTTGCTCCAACCGATGGTCGAGACTGAGAAGACGGCGGTTGGTCAGGTGCGTGCGAAACCAATCGCGTCCCAAAAACCGCACAATACAGAGGGAGAGAAGGGCAGAAACCGTCGTCGCAGTAATTGCCAGCAGGAAACCGAGCACTGGCCCGAAGAGAATTCCGGAAGCCAAAGTGAATACGGTGCGGGGGATTGGGAACTGAGTCAGTGCAACGTATGCGAGAAAGTAGAGGAGCGGGAACCAGTCACCGGCATCGATGGACCACTGCCGGATGGTAGCGACGGTGGGAACATCGACGTACAGCGTGACGACGACCCCCACACCTACGGCTAGCACCAGCAGAACCTTTTTGAGTGTAGGGGTAATTCGCACATCGGATACGTTCACCCATTTGAGGTTACCGGGGATTGCGGGGAAGCGTGTGACCTGCGCGTTGGAGGCTCTGCGAGGAGGGCTAGTCAGCGGCTAAAGGCGTTTGCCCATTATTTCACTAGGATGGGAATCAAGGTCACTATGCCTTGGCTCGAGCACTTGACGTGCCCGTCAGCACAAAACCGAACGTAAGGGTATTGCACAAATAGCTGAAAAGTTCAGTGCATGGACACTCGGGTGAGTCTTAGCGTCTGACTAGTGGCTCTTATTGACTATTGGAGGAAGCCAACGCCTTTAAATCCCTTTCCGTCGCGGAGAATTCGGAAATTGTCGCAGCCGAATTTCCTCGGTTATGGATTGATAGAGGCGTTGCTTAGAACATGTAAGGGAGAAGGTCTGTCGTGACTGACCGAACGACCCCCGAATCACCTTCCACGCTGCCACCAAACTTCGAGGAATTGCAGAATTCCTGGTATCAGGGCGTGGCCAAGGTATTCGCGCGGGTGCACAAGCAAGACGTTGCAGATGTACCGCTCGATATTTGGAAACGACTGATTCAGACCACCTATGACGGTGTCGATGTTCGCCCGCTCTACACCCGCGCGGACGAGCTCGCGGAAAGCCCAGCTCCGGGCCAGTTCCCATTCGTCCGTGGCGCAAAGGTCACTTCGGACAACACCAACGGTTGGGGCGTTCGGGAAACCTTCGGTCGCCAGTACCCAGGTGAGGATGCACTTGACCCAAAGGCCGTCAACGAGACTCTGCTGACTGCACTGGAAAACGGCACCACGGACATCCGCCTGGACTTCACCGGCTCCCTCGAAGCCGCTGATGTGCCGGCTCTGCTCAACAACGTCTACGTCGACCTTGCTCCGATTGCCGTGCATGCCGGTAAGAAGACTGCGCAGGTTGCGGAAGCACTGACGTCCTACATCGAGCAGGCAAACCCGACTAATCCGGACGCCGTCGCAGTCGAGCTTTCCGCGGCTCCGCTGACCTCCGCTTTTGCCGGTATTGACGATATTTCTCTCGACGAGGCCACGCAGCTGGCCGTCAAGGCGGCTAAGCAGCCGGGCGACGTCCGTGCCCTGCTTGTCGACGGCGTTGTTTTCTCCAACCTGGGTGCAAACAACATCCAGGAGATTGGCTACAGTCTCGCCGTTGGTGTCGCCTACTTGCGTGCGCTGACCGACGCGGGCTTGAGCGCTGAAGAAGCCCTCGGCCAGATCGCTTTCCGCTTTGCCGCTACCGACGACCAGTTCGACACCATTGCGAAGTTCCGCGCCGCTCGCGTTCTCTGGGCCCGCGTTGCTGAGGTTATCGGCGCCCCTGAAGCTGGCCGCGCTCCGATGCACGCCGTGACAGCCCCGGTCATGTTCAGCCAGCGCGATCCGTGGGTCAACATGCTGCGTGTGACTGTCGCCTCCTTCGCCGCAGGTGTCGGCGGTGCCTCCTCAGTTGAGGTTCTGCCGTTTGATTACGCAGTTGTCGGCGGCATGCCGAACGTCTCCAAGACTTTCAAGGCTCGCATCGCTCGCAACACCAATCTGTTGCTGCTGGAAGAGTCTCACCTTGGTTACGTCGCCGACCCAGCAGGTGGCTCCTACTTCGTCGAAGACCTGACCGAAGAAATGGCCGACAAGGCATGGGAGATCTTTACCGGCACTGAGGCCGGCGGCGGTTTCGCCTCCGCGGAGGCCGATATTCGCGCCGCCCTGGACGCTACCTGGGAAAAGCGCCGCGCCGACATCGCACACCGCCGCACCAAGGTCACCGCCATCAACGAGTTCCCGAACCTGGCTGAGGCCCCACTGGCTCCTGAGGCCCGCCCGGAGGGCGACCCGATTCGCCGTTGGGCCAGCGACTTCGAGGCGCTGCGCAACCGCTCCGATGACTTCCTGGCTGAAAAGGGCAACCGTCCGCTGATTGCCATGCTGCCGCTGGGTCCGCTGGCCAAGCACAACATCCGCACTGGTTTTACCTCCAACCTGCTGGCTTCCGGCGGTATCGCCGTCGCCAACCCCGGCCAGGTTGTGCCGGGCGAGGCAGGTTTCGAAGAGGCAGTGAAGGCCTCTCCGATTGTCGTGCTGTGCGCAGCCGACAGCGAGTACGAGGCCTCGGGCCAGGACGCTGTCAAGGCCGCCCGCGCCGCCGGCGCTAAGGAGGTCTTGGTGGCCGGCTCCGAGAAGAGCTTCGCCAATGCCGCTGAGGACGCTCGCCCCGACGGATACCTGAACATGACCATCGATGCTGTCGCGGAGCTGTCCCGACTGCTGAACGAACTGGGAGCGTGAAGGAAGTAATGACCACCATCCCAAATTTCGCTGACATCTCCCGCAACACCGACGACGCAGCCGCTGCCACCAACAAGGCAGCTGCCGCGGAAGCTGGTGAAGTGTGGACCATTCCAGAGGGCATCGATGTCAAGCGCGTCTACGATCGCGCTGACCGCGACGCCGCTGCTGCCGAGGGCCACCCGGTAGATTCTTTCCCGGGTATCGCCCCATTCATGCGCGGGCCGTACCCGACCATGTACACCAACCAACCGTGGACTATTCGCCAGTACGCTGGCTTCTCCACCGCAGCTGAGTCCAATGCCTTCTACCGCCGCAACCTCGCGGCCGGCCAGAAGGGCCTTTCGGTCGCTTTCGACCTGGCTACCCACCGTGGCTACGACTCGGACAACCCGCGTGTGTCCGGCGACGTCGGTATGGCCGGCGTGGCAATTGACTCGATTTACGACATGCGTGAGCTCTTCCAGGGCATTGACCTGGGCGGCGTCTCGGTGTCTATGACCATGAACGGCGCTGTGCTGCCGATTCTGGCCTTCTACATTGTCACCGCTGAAGAGCAGGGCGTTTCGACCGAGCAGCTGCGCGGTACGATCCAGAACGACATTCTCAAGGAGTTCATGGTTCGTAACACGTACATCTACCCGCCGAAGCCTTCGATGCGAATCATCTCCTCGATCTTCGAGTACACCTCGGCAAAGATGCCGAAGTTCAACTCGATTTCGATTTCCGGCTACCACATTCAGGAAGCGGGCGCGACGGCCGACCTTGAGCTCGCTTACACGCTTGCCGACGGCATCGAGTACCTGCGGGCCGGTATTGACGCTGGCCTGGAAGTTGATAAGTTCGCTCCGCGTCTGTCCTTCTTCTGGGGCATCTCGATGAACACCTTCACCGAGATCGCCAAGCTGCGTGCAGGCCGCATCCTCTGGTCCGAGCTGGTTGGCAAGTTTGGCCCGAAGAACCCGAAGTCCCAGTCCCTGCGTACTCACTCGCAGACCTCTGGTTGGTCGCTGACCGCTCAGGATGTCTACAACAACGTCGCGCGTACTGCTGTTGAGGCTATGGCCGCAACACAGGGCCACACCCAGTCGCTGCACACCAACGCACTGGACGAGGCTCTGGCACTGCCGACTGACTTCTCAGCCCGTATTGCTCGTAACACTCAGCTGCTGCTTCAGCAGGAGTCCAACACCACGCGTCCGGTTGATCCGTGGGCTGGTTCCTACTACATCGAGTGGCTGACTAATGAGCTGGTCAAGCGTGCACGCCAGCACATCGACGAGGTCGAAGAGGCCGGCGGTATGGCACAGGCCACCATCGAGGGCATTCCGAAGCTGCGTATTGAAGAGGCTGCAGCTCGTACGCAGGCCCGTATTGACTCGGGTCGTCAGGCTCTCATCGGCGTGAATAAGTACCAGGTCGAAGAGGACGAGGCCATCGAGGTTCTCAAGGTTGAGAACTCCCGCGTGCGCCAGGAGCAGATTGACAAGCTGGCTCGCCTGCGCGCCGAGCGCGACGAGGAAGAGGTTCAGAAGGCACTGGCCGCTCTGACCGACGCTTGCCGTAACCCGGGTGAACCGGGGGACCTGGACAAGAACCTTTTGAAGCTCGCTGTCGACTGTGCTCGCGCCATGGCCTCCATCGGTGAAATCTCCGACGCCATGGAAGAGGTCTTTGGCCGCCATCAGGCCGAGATCCGTACTCTCTCCGGCGTCTACAAGGACGAAGTTGGCAAGGAGGGAGCCGTGTCCAACGTCTCCAAGGCCATCGCCATGGCCGATAAGTTCGAAGAGCAGGAAGGTCGCCGTCCCCGTATCTTCCTGGCCAAGATGGGCCAGGATGGTCACGACCGTGGCCAGAAGGTCATCGCGTCCGCCTACGCGGACCTCGGCATGGACGTTGACGTGGGACCGCTGTTCCAAACTCCGGAGGAGGCCGCCAAGTCGGCAGTCGACTCGGATGTCCACGTCGTCGGTGTTTCTTCGCTGGCCGCCGGACACCTGACGCTCGTTCCTGCCCTGCGCGATGAGCTGGCAAAACTGGGTCGTGAGGACATCATGATTGTTGTCGGTGGTGTTATCCCACCGGGCGACTTCCAGGAACTCTACGATGCCGGCGCCGCGGCTATTTACCCGCCGGGCACTGTCATCGCTGATTCGGCAATCGACATGATGACCAAGCTCTCTAACGAGCTGGGCCTCGACCTTGCCGTTGACGAAGAGTCCTAAATAACTACCGCATCCGCGCTGGGCTGACTGTTCAGCTCAGCGCGTTGTCGGAATTGAGAAGTAGCGATGAACGAGTATCTTGAAGAAAACCTGGGCACCCTCGTCACTACCGCTGGCACGGTCGTTGAGGGAAAGACCGCTGTAGCCCCCGAAGTCGTCCGCCGTGCGCGACGACGGATCGATGTCGACGACCTCTTTGAGGGCGTGCGGGCTGGAAACCGCACTAAGTTGGCCCGGGCAATCACGCTGCTGGAGTCGACTGCTCCGGCGCATAAGGTGCTGGCTCAGGAACTACTGGTGAAGTTGCTGCCATTTTCCGGCAAGGCCATGCGTGTCGGCCTTACCGGCGTCCCCGGCGTCGGTAAATCAACCACGATTGAAACCCTCGGACTGAAGCTGATCGAGGAGGGCCACCGCGTTGCAGTGCTGGCCATCGACCCGTCGTCGACGAAGTCCGGTGGTTCGATTCTGGGCGACAAGACCCGTATGTCCCGGCTCTCGGCCGCGGATGAAGCCTTCATCCGTCCGTCGCCCTCTGCGGGCACGCTCGGTGGTGTCGCCAAGGCAACGCGTGAGGCCATGGTGGTGCTCGAGGCCGCAGGCTACGACATTGTCATCGTCGAAACTGTCGGCGTCGGTCAGTCCGAGGTCGCGGTGGCCCAGATGGTGGATACGTTTGCGTTTCTGGCACTCGCCGGCGCTGGTGACCAACTCCAGGGCATCAAGAAGGGTGTGCTGGAGATGGCCGACGTGATTTCTATCAACAAGGCGGATGGTAAGAACTTGCGCCCGGCAAAGCGCGCTGCGCGTGATCTGATGACGGCCATGAAGATGGTTCGCTCCTCAGACCAAGTCTGGACGCCACCGGTACTGACTATGTCGGCATTGGAAGACGACGGCATCGACAAGTTCTGGCAAGCCATCGAAGACCATGTCGAGGCTATGCACGAGAATCATCTCTTTGATGAAAACCGCGCTAACCAGCAGATTAAGTGGATGTGGTCCATGGTGCACGAAACGCTCTTGCAGCGACTCAACACCAACGAGGCTGTGCAGACAGAGAGCACCCTGGTGGAAAAACAACTCCGCTCGGGGCAGCTGACACCGACGCTCGCCGCCCAGCGCATCATGGAGGCATTCGACCAGGGAAGGGCATCGAACGCCGGGCTCGCCAACTAGGTTCCGGAGGGTGTGGGATTTTCGTCGTAAAGCGAGTAAAGCGAGCGTATCCGTGTGCGCCTACTGACCGCGGTGATGGGGCGGATCGCTGTAGAGCGTGTGTTCGGCGAAGTGGAGAGCGTTGACCACGAGGTTGGTAAGGTGCTCGTCGGGCTGAGAATAGAAGCTAGACGTGCCTTCCTTGCGGGTCTGCACCATATTGGCCATGCGCAACTTCGCCAGGTGCTGAGAAATCGCGGGGACGGGGCGATCGAGCGCGCTAGCGATGGCGGTGACGGTCATCTCCCCGTCACGAAGGAGCGACAGGATGGAGAGACGCGTCTTGTCTGCCATCAACTTCAGTACGCTAGTGGCAACGTCGAGCTCGGTGCTCGTAGGAGCCTTCTCAGTCATTTGGAGGGGTTAGTCCTTTCGAAGTCGACATGCCAAACACTTACTATGTTCAATGAGTTGAACCTTACTACGTATTGATACCAGTATTCAATTTCAGATGTCACAATAGGCTGTCACGAAAAGGGGAAGAGTGCACCTAAGGGGCAGCGACCAAAAGTACTGAAAATTCCTTCAGTAATATCATCTGCATGGATTGGTTGATGGGCACCTTCCCGTGGCTGGTGGAGGACTTAACGTGGTGGCAAGTACTATTTTTCGCACTCGACTACACGATTAAGTTCATCGCGATTGGGTGGGTGCCGGAAAACCGAAGCCCATCGGCTTCGACGGCGTGGCTGCTACTGATTCTGCTGATTCCATTTATCGGCCTACCTCTGTTCCTCTTCCTGGGCTCGCAGCAAATCACGGGCCGTAGGCACGAGGTACAGGCACTGGCGCAGGAGCTCATTGCGGAACGTACCGAGCATCTTCCCGACGTACCGGATGATGCCGAGATAGAAGATGATGTTGTCAACGTATTCAAGCTCTCGCGTCAGCTCACGGGAATGCCGGCAATTGCCAGCGCAGAAAAGGGACTTTTCACCGAATTCAATGCCTCCATTGACCGCATGATTGAGACCATCGATGCGGCTCAGAAATCTATCCACGTGCAGTCCTACATCTTTGCACTGGATGACAGCACGGAGCCTTTCATACAGGCTCTCGAGCGCGCGCAAGACAGGGGACTAGAGGTCAAGGTACTGGTCGATCCAATTGGTTCGTGGAAGTACCCCGGCTACTACAAGTTGAAAAAGCGCCTGGACCAGTCCCAAATCTCCTGGCACCCAATGCTGCCCGTGAGCTTGCTGAAGCTCACCTGGCGCCGCCTGGATCTGCGTAATCACCGCAAGCTCGTAGTTATTGATGGCGACATTGTATTCATGGGTTCGCAGAATTTGATTGAGCCCGAATATCAGAAGAAAAAGAACCATAAGATCGGCCGCCGATGGGTGGACACCTGGATTGAACTCGAGGGCGATATTGCGCTGGCCTTCGACGCAATTTTCGCGGTTGATTGGACCAGCGAGCTATACAAGACCCCAGACGCCACCAGGGACTATTCACTCCACAACACCGAAGTCAACGACAACTACAACGTTGTCCAGGTGCTGCCGTCGGGTCCGGGCTTCAGCACGGAGCCGAACCTGCGCGTCTTCAATAACATGATTTACCAGGCACACGAGCGGATTATCGCCGTCAGCCCGTACTTCGTCCCCGACGAATCCATGCTCATGGCGCTGACCTCTGCCGCATATGGAGGCATCGACGTCCAGCTCTACGTCAACGAAGAGTCCGATCAGTTCATGGTCGGCCACGCGCAGCAGTCCTACTACCAGGCACTGCTAACCGCTGGTGTGAAGATTTACCGCTATCCGGCGCCTGCGGTCCTGCACTCCAAGTTCATGGTTATCGACGACCGCATGGCCATGTTCGGCTCCTCCAATCTGGATATGCGCTCGTTCGGCCTCAATTACGAGATCACGCTTCTTTCCGCCGCCGGTTCCATCGTGGACAAACTGATCACGCTTGCCGACGAGTACCGTGACAAATCTTTCCTGCTCACACAGGAGGAATGGAATGACCGGCCCCTTCGCCAGCGCTACCTGGACTCTGTTTTCCGTTTGACCTCGGCGCTGCAATAGGCCAGTACCGTACGACAGATAAAGCAAAAATCCCGAGAGCTGCATTTGCTGCAGTTTCTCGGGATTTATCTTGTGTCCGGAGGGGGACTTGAACCCCCACGCCCGTTAATAGGGCACTAGCACCTCAAGCTAGCGCGTCTGCCATTCCGCCACCCGGACCGGGTAGGAAGCACTTCCGTGCTGACCTGTGATACTGTATCCCGACTACATAATGAAACACAAATTGGCAGGTCAGCAGGGTATTAGCGCGCCAAACCTGGGTGTAATTACATCAGCGGTGTTAGCCCCGCATCCGCCTTGGATTCGCACTGAGAATCAGGCCCTGCAGATAGGGAGTCTTGTGAAGTCCCTGCAGCGCGCTCATAAAGTAGGCACACTGGTAGTTATGACTACGAATTCCAACGACACCGCAAATGCTCCGGTTTTCCCGGGACCAGATCCGTACGCACCGCTGAAGGATTTGCCAACCTTCGAGCTGTCCTCGCCAGATATCAAGGACGGCGAGAAGATTGCGGATGAATTCCGCGCTCCGTCGAATGTTTCCCCACAACTGGATTGGGCAAATCTGCCGGAGGGCACTAAGTCCATTGCCGTGACCTGCTTCGATCCGGATGCTCCGACCGCTTCGGGCTTCTGGCACTGGGCTGTCTTCAACATTCCAGCGACCGAAAAGGGTCTGCCACAGGGAGCTGGCTCCGAAGACGGCTCTAAGCTGCCAGAAGGCGCTATCCAGCTTGTCGGCGACTCGGGCATGCGTGGTCACTACGGAGCTAACCCACCGGCGCAGCATGCCCCACACCGTTACATGTATGCGGTGCACGCGGTCGACGTGGAGAAGCTTGAAGTTCCGGGAGATGCGACGCCGACCGTGCTTGGCTTCAATCTGTACTTCCACTCGATTGCGCGTGCCATCATCACGCCGTGGTGGGAGAACGTCGGGGAGTAAGGATACGACGCCCACACGGGCAACTACCGACCGGGCGCGCTACTCATACAGAAAACCCGGGGCCAGCGCCTTCATGGCAGCTGGCCCCGGGGTCACGTGTTTATTGGGTTAGGAAGCCTCAACGGCTTTCAGCAGTTAACCACGCCACGGCAGACCACAGCCGACTGCCTCCGAAATGGAGTAGAATCCCTGAGCTCGAATCTGGCGAGCCAACCCTTGGTGAATGTCACGAATCCAGTCCGGACCGCCATAAATCAACGGTGTGTAGCCCTGCAGTAGGGAAGCGCCGTTGGCAATCCGCTCCCACGCCTGCTCAGCAGTTTCAATGCCGCCGACGCTGATGAGAACTAGTTTGTCTCCGACGCGCTCGTGCAGCAGCTTCAGCACCTCTAGTGACCGAGCTGCCACAGGAGCACCCGAGACTCCACCGGCCCCCATCTCCGCGACCTCATCCGCGGGCGTACGCAGGCCCTCGCGAGAAATGGTGGTGTTGGTAGCCACAATGCCTGCCAGCCCAAGGTCAACCGCCAAGTCAGCAACTGCGATGACATCATCGTCGGAGAGATCAGGAGCAATCTTGACCAGCACCGGCGAGTCGGTCTCCTCAGTCACCGCTGCCAGAATCGGGCGCAGTGACTCCACTGCCTGAAGGTCGCGCAGACGCGGCGTGTTCGGTGAGGAGACGTTAACAACAACGTAGTCCGCCAAGCCGCCGAGCTGGCTAGCCGATTCTCGATAGTCATCGACGGCCTCTTCCAGCGGAGTCACCTTTGTCTTACCAATGTTGATACCGATGACGTCGTCACTGCGACGCGCCCGCAAGTTCTCCGCTACAGCAGCGGCGCCGGGGTTGTTGAAACCCATGCGGTTCAAAATGGCGCGGTCTTCCTTCAGACGGAACAGACGCGGGCGATCGTTGCCCGGCTGCGGCTTGGCAGTCACGGTTCCCAGTTCCGCGTAGCCAAAACCAATTGGCCCCCAGCAATCCGGGGCAATAGCAGCCTTGTCGAAGCCCGCGGCGAGCCCCAGCGGACGCGGGAAGTCCACACCGAACACGGTTTGACGCAGCACAGCATCGTCAACAACGAGTAGCTTGCTCACCGCCCGCTGTAGACTCTCCGACTTCTGCAGCCCCTTCAGGGTCTTCGAGATGGCCTCGTGAATCTGCTCCGGTGGAACCTGGAACATTGCCTTTAGCGCGAGTTGATAAGACTTGGCGCGAAGTTTCGAAGGCATCTACTTAGTCTCTCCCTCGGAGTCGTCTGCTCCCTTGGTGTCACCTGCACCGGTCGGTAGTTTATCGGCTGGTTCCCGAACCGACATCTCCTCACGGATCTTCTCTGCATCCTGCTTGAAATCAGCAATTGCCTTATCGACGTCCGCGGAGTCAAAAATCTGGGCCCCGTCACCGGTAGCCGAGAAGACGCCAATCTGGCCATCCTCGGTGGCAACAATCGACTGTGGATCTGCAACCGTGTTGATGTCCGCGACCTTGACTGGGGTACCCGAGCTGATGTCGTAGCCAGTCAGCTTGTTCACCTTCGTCGAAGTCACCCAGACAATTCCGCGCGATTCATCGACCGCTACCGCCCACGGAGCCTCCGGGGCCGGAGCTGCCTGGTGGAGGCGAATGACGTCAGTGGCAGTGTAAATAAGAAGCTGGTTGCCCTTGGTGTCTGCGGCAGCAATGACATGATCACCGGAAGCTACCTTGCCGACGCCGATGCCCGCACGCAGCGCAGAGCCAGCGCGGGACTCATCGAGCTTGAGCTCATGCACCGAAGTCTCCGGACGGTTGACCTCTAACAGCTTGACGTCCGCGTCATTGTCCGCTTTGGGAATCTCAACGAGCTGCGACCCGTTATTGGCAGCCTTGAAGTCACTGGCCAACTCGCCATCAGCGCCGAACACATCGACGACATTGCTATCCGCATGGGCACCGATGATGCGGCCGCCTTCCAGGCCAACTGCGGCGGAGTAGTTGGTGCCACGGCCGACAACGGCCGTTTCCGTAGCCTGGTCAGTAATGACGTGGATGCCATCTTCACACGGCAGCAGAGCGTTAGGGCCGCCCGGCGCAAGCTCACCACACTTCGCGTCCAGCTTCATTGATCGCTCAATTGGGTTATTCAGCGGACCGGCAAAGATCTTGTCCCCGGCCTTCAGGACAACTCGGTCGCCGACCAACACGGCATCGGTAACGTCCTCATCAATCTTCTTGGCTCTACCGATAGCAGTATCGGGAGCAGCGGGTGAAGCGGCCGGCACTGGCGTGGCGTTGCCCATTCCGGCATCGATGTCTCCTTCCACATCGGAGGAGCACCCTGCCAGGACCACTGCGCTAGCGGAAAGCCCCGCTAGAAGGGAGGTTATGACACGTCGACGACTGTTTTCACTCACGCTATAGAAACTACCACCCCGGCCTGATTACTTTGTGGACGCCTCCAGCCGTGGGAGGTTCTCGCATTCGTTGTGCCTTATAAGTCTTTAGAAGACTGCCGTTACTGATTACAGCGTGACGTCGTCAAGCGCGTTGCAAATCTGCGGTGGCAGCGTGAGTTGTTCGGAGGTGAGGTTTTCGCGTAGCTGAGCGCGGTCTCGAGCGCCAACGAGAATCGAGGTGACGCCCGGCCGATCGCGTGCCCAGGAAATCGCTGCGACGGCAGCACTGACGCCGAGCCCCTTGGCTGCGGTGGTCAGCGCGCCTGCAACCGTGACGCCGCGTGTGTCGAGATAGTCCTGTACCTCTGCGTCGGCGTGTTCGGAAGCAGCGCGGGAGTCTTCGGGGATGATGTGCTGGTATTTGGCGGTCAAAACACCTTGGGCCAGTGGGGCGCCACCGATAAAGCCGAGCCCCAAATGCTCACAGGCGGGCAGTAGTTCAGCCTCAGGGCTTCGCTGGAGCAGCGAGTACTCATGCTGTGCGAACACCGGAGCGATTCGATCCGCGGCGGCATGCGTCACCGCCGCCTGCCAACCGCTGTATCCACGCACTCCGGCGTAACGTACTTTCCCCGTGAGCACAGCCCATTCCAGGGTATCGGCGACCTCTTCCGGTGGGGTCAGCCCATCCCAGTAGCCGGGCGACCACAGATCAATGTGTTCGACGCCGAGGCGTGCGAGCGTATCGTCGAGGTCCTTTTGCAGTGTCTTACGCGAGCAGTCCACGCGCCTGCCGACGGGCCGCTCGGGGTGTATGCCAGATGCGACCGAGAGCACCAATTCGTCGGCGACACCGCGCTTTGCGATGACTGCACCCAGCATGTCGGCAACAGTGTCGCCGCCGTGGAGTGGGGAAGCGTCGACAAGGTTGCCTCCGGCGTCGAGGAAGTCCGTCAGGATGCGTCCGGCTTCGTCTTGCCTGGTACCCGCACCCCAGGTGGCCGTACCCAGCCCCAAGGCGGAGACGCGTAAACCGCTGTTGCCCAGAATTCGTTGTTGCACGATTTTTACTTTAGGACACCCGTGTGCGGTCGCGGGAAAAGTTCCGCGGGAGAGGTCTCGCTATCGCCGCACCGAAACCTCGCTATAGCCACAACACAAACCGGACGAGTAGCCTATACACCCGTGACTATCATGACGACACTAAGCGCCTCAGCAGATACCGCTGCCGATACCGCCGGCACCGGTATGACCTGGGCGCAGACAATCATCCTGTCCGTAGTGCAAGGTCTGACGGAATTTCTCCCGGTGAGTTCCTCGGGGCACCTTCGGATTGTCTCCGAGCTGCTGTGGGGCCAGGACGCCGGTGCATCCTTCACCGCTGTGGTGCAGCTTGGCACCGAATTGGCTGTGTTGGTGTTCTTCGCCAAGGACATCTGGCAGATCCTCACTGGCTGGTTTGCCGGTCTGTTCAATAAGGAAGCCCGCGGTTTCAACTACCGCATGGGTTGGATGGTGATTGTCGGTACGCTGCCGATTGCCATCATCGGTGTGCTGGGGAAGGACCTCATCCGCGATAACCTGCGCAATCTCTGGATTACAGCCGCTGTGTTGGTGCTTTTCTCCTTTGTCTTTATCGCCGCAGAGAAGTTCGGCCGTCGTGAGCGCAACTATGAAGAGCTGACCATGCGAGATGCCATCGTCATGGGTTTCGCGCAGTGCCTGGCGCTCATTCCGGGTGTGTCGCGCTCGGGCGGTACGGTGTCTGCCGGCCTGTTCTTGCACTTGGACCGAGAGGTTGCAACGCGCTTTTCCTTCCTGCTGGCTATCCCCGCTGTTTTCGCTGCTGGAATTTTTTCGCTTCCAGACGCGTTTGACCCTGCGGCGGGACAGGCCGCTAGTGGAGCGCAATTGGCCATCGGTACGCTGATTGCCTTCGTCGTCGGCTATGCGTCTATTGCATGGCTGCTGAAGTTCGTGTCGAACCACTCCTTCGCTTGGTTCGCCGCGTACCGCATCCCGGTCGGTTTGATTGTTATGGTGTTGCTCGGCTTCGGCACGATCAACGCTGTTTAGTGAGGTAGTGAGTATTTAATGCATTCGTGGCCCCAACCACAGGTTCCCAGTCTCGGCGATGCGCGTTTCGATGTGTTCAACCGCGCCAGCAATACAGGTAAGGCGCATTCGCTTGACGACGAAAGCTCAACATCGGTACCCCTACGCCTCTACGACACCGCGGATCAGAAGGTCTCCCAGGTGGAAGCGGGACCGGAGGCGACCATGTACGTGTGTGGCATCACACCCTATGACGCCACGCACCTGGGGCACGCAGCAACCTACCTCACCTTTGATCTGATTTACCGTCAGCTGCTGGATAATGGACACTCGGTGCATTACGTGCAGAACATCACCGATGTCGATGACCCGTTGTTCGAACGTGCGGAGCGCGATGGGGTGGACTGGCGCGAGCTGGGCACCTCGCAGATTGATTTGTTTCGCTCGGATATGGAAAACCTGTCGGTGATTCCACCGCGCGACTACATCGGCGCCATTGAGTCCGTGGGCGAGGTCGTGGAAATGGTCGAGAAGCTGCTGGAGAATGGCTCGGCCTACCAGCTCACCGATGACGAGTACCCGGATGTGTACTTCCGCAAGAGTGCCACTGAGAACTTTGGTTACGAGTCCAATTACTCGGCAGAGCAGATGGCGGAGTTCTTTGCGGAGCGCGGTGGCGACCCGGATCGCCCGGGCAAGGAGGACCCACTGGACGCGCTGGTGTGGCGTGCCGCTCGCCCCGGGGAGCCAAGCTGGGAGGCTCCTTTTGGTGCGGGCCGGCCGGGTTGGCACATTGAGTGCTCGGCGATTGCCACCAACCGCCTGGGTAAGAGCTTCGACATTCAGGGCGGTGGCTCGGATCTCGCGTTCCCGCACCACGAGTTCTCGGCGGCTCACGCTGAAGCCGCTACTGGCTGTGCACGTATGGCGCGCCATTATGTTCACGCTGGCATGATTGCGCTCGACGGCGTGAAGATGTCCAAGTCGCTGGGCAACCTGGTGTTTGTCTCCAAGCTGGTGGCCGCCGGCGTCGACCCGAGTGCTATTCGCATTGGCGTCTTCGCCAGCCATTACCGCTCTGATCGCGATTGGTCGGACGAGGTGCTGGAGGCGGCCAAGGCACGTCACGAGGCCTGGCGTGCGGCTTGCGCAACTACAAAGACTGCCACCGATGAGAAGGCTGTGAGCGCAGCAGCGGCACTGGTTGCCGATGTGCGCGCAAGCCTGGCCAATGACCTGGATACGCCGGCTGCTCTGGCCGCTATCGATGCCTGGGCTGCGGAGTGGTCCTCGGATACCAGCAACAAGGCAGATGCTGGCACAGTAACCGGCGCAGCGGGTGCCGGAGAATTCGTTGCCGCCGCGCTGGACGCGCTGCTTGGCGTTAAAATTTGAGCATGAGCAACTCAGATCTGTCTGCTGTCGAAGTAACGCAAGAGAACATCGATAAGCTAGTTGCCGATTTGCGCATGTTTGCCACCGGCAGCTACCTGCAGCCCGAGGAACGCGAGTTCTGGGAGCCACTTTTTGACGAATCGGTAGCCGACCAGGTCGGGGAAGCCCTCCGTGAGGCCGCCGCTGGTATTGATCAGGCGGCGGAACTGGCCGTCGATAAACGAGAAGAAGCCGCAACGCAGGCGGTAGAGAACTGCCTACAGCGCGTGGCTGCGATTGAGCATGAGCACGGTGGCTCGATTTTTGATGAGGAGCTCGACGAGATTCTCGCGATTATCAATTCCGCAACGAAGGCTGTCGGTTTGGACCTGCCTGCGGTGAAGGCGGAAAGCTACTTTGAGATGGAATAACCAGCCCGATTAACGGCGCGGTTATGAAAGTAGACTAAGGTGTCTATTCATGACTGATCGCCACTCTTCCGAGTTCCTCACCGCACTGCACAGCCGTGTACTCATTGGCGATGGCGCCATGGGTACCCAGCTGCAGTCTTTTGACCTCGACGTTGACGCGGACTTCCTCGGCTACGAGGGCTGTAATGAGATTCTCAATGACACTCGTCCCGACATCATCGAGACGATTCACCGGCGTTATTTCGAGGCCGGCGCCGACCTGGTGGAAACCAATACCTTCGGCTGCAACTTCCCGAACCTCGCGGATTACGACATTGAAGACCGTATCCAGGAGCTAGCGCACAAGGGCACCGCAATCGCCCGCAAGGTCGCTGACGAAATGGGGCCGGGGCGCGAGGGTATGCGACGCTTTGTCCTCGGTTCGCTGGGCCCGGGCACGAAGCTGCCGTCTTTGGGGCACGCTCCGTACGCTCAGCTTCGCGACGCTTACACGGAGGCCGGACTCGGCATGATTTCCGGTGGCGCGGATGCGTTTTTGATTGAGACCTGTCAAGACTTGCTGCAGGTCAAGGCAGCAGTCAATGGCGTCAAGGCCGCCATGCGACAGGCTGAGAAGAAGATTCCGATTGTCGTCCACGTGACTGTCGAGACCACAGGCACCATGCTGATGGGCTCGGAGATTGGTGCAGCCCTGGCAGCGCTGCAGCCGCTGGGTATCGACATGATTGGCCTAAACTGTGCGACCGGCCCGGACGAGATGAGCGAGCACCTACGCTACCTGTCCAACTTCGCCTCCATTCCGGTATCGGTAATGCCGAATGCGGGTCTGCCAGTGCTGGGTAAGAACGGTGCGACCTACCCGCTGACCGCCCCAGAGCTGGCCACAGCGCTGCGCGGCTTTGTTGAAGAGTTTGGCCTGGCGATGGTCGGTGGCTGCTGTGGTACCACACCGGAGCATGTTTCCGCTGTTCGCGATGCTATTACCGGTGCAGGCGCTTACGCTGAGCAGGGCCCTGCTGTTCAGGCAGCACGCCCATCGACGGATCCGGATGCAAAGCCAATCGATGAGGTCGCTTCTCTGTACTCGGCAGCCCCGCTGACGCAGACAACCGGCATCACCATGATTGGTGAGCGCACCAACGCCAACGGTTCCAAGGCTTTCCGCGAGGCCATGCTGGCCGGCGATTGGGAGAAGTGCCTTAACACCGCCCGCGGTCAGGTCACCGATGGCGCACACATGATTGACCTGTGTGTGGACTACGTGGGGCGCGACGGTCGCGATGACATGGCAACCCTGGCATCGCAGATCGCCACCTCGGTGACGTTGCCGGTCATGCTGGACTCCACGGAACCGGAGGTTTTGAAGACTGGCCTGGAGCACCTCGGTGGTCGCTGCGCGGTCAACTCTGTGAACTTTGAAGACGGCGATGGCCCGGACTCGCGTTACCAGCGCATTATGCGCCAGGTTGTTGAGCACGGTGCTGCCGTGGTCGCTTTGACTATCGACGAAGAAGGTCAGGCGCGTACAAAGGACAAGAAGATTGAGATCGCCGAGCGTCTCATCGCCGACATCACCGGCACGTGGGGACTGCGCGAGCAGGACATTATTGTCGACTGTCTGACTTTCCCGATTTCCACTGGCCAGGAGGAAACTCGCCGCGACGGCATCGAAACCATCGAAGCCATCCGCGAACTTAAGCGTCGCCACCCGAACGTGCACACCACGCTCGGTCTGTCCAACATTTCCTTCGGTCTGAACCCGGCGGCTCGCCAGGTACTCAACTCGGTGTTCCTCAACGAGTGCATCGAGGCCGGCCTGGACTCCGCCATTGCCCACAGCTCCAAGATCTTGCCGATGAACAAGATTGACAACAAGCAGCGCGAAGTCGCTCTCGATATGGTGTACGACCGCCGTCGTGAAGCGGGACACCCCGACGGGGAGTACGACCCACTGCAGGTATTCATGGAGCTCTTTGAAGGAGTCTCCGCCGCTGACGCGAAGGACGCCCGGGCCGAAAAGCTTGCCGCCATGCCGCTGTTCGACCGCCTGGCGCAGCGCATCATCGACGGTGAGCGCACGGGTATCGAGGCTGACCTCGATGAGGGCATGAAGGAAAAGGAACCGCTGGCGATTGTTAACGAGGACCTGCTGCGTGGCATGCAGACCGTTGGTGACCTGTTCGGTTCCGGCCAGATGCAGCTGCCATTCGTGCTGCAGTCGGCCGAGACGATGAAGGCCGCGGTGGGCTACCTCGAGGGCTTTATGGATGCCGAGGATGCCACGGGCTCCAAGGGTTCGATTGTGCTGGCCACGGTGAAGGGCGATGTCCACGACATCGGCAAGAACCTGGTGGAGATTATTCTCTCCAACAACGGCTACACCGTGCATAACCTGGGCATTAAGCAGCCGATCGCTACGATTCTGTCCGCCGCCAAGGAACTGGATGTCGACGCCATCGGCATGTCCGGCCTGCTGGTGAAGTCCACTGTGGTGATGAAGGACAACCTGCTGGAGATCAACTCCGCCGGCGATGCCACCCGCTTCCCAGTACTGCTCGGCGGCGCCGCGCTGACGCGTAGCTACGTGGAAGACGACCTGTCCGAGCTCTACCACGGCGATGTCTACTACGGCAGGGATGCCTTCGAAGGACTGCGCATCATGGACGAGCTGATGGCAGCTAAGAAGGGCCTCGGCCCAGACGAGAATTCGCCAGAGGCCATTGCTGCCCGCGAGAAGAAGGAAGCTCGCCGCGCCCGCCGTGAGCGCTCCAAGCGCATCGCCGCGCAGCGCGCCGCCAAGGCTGCTGCTGAAGCCCCCGAGGTGCCGGAGCGTTCCGATGTCGCCGCTGATGTCCCCGTTGCGACACCGCCGTTCTGGGGAACCCGCATTGTCAAGGGCCTGCCCCTCGACGACTACCTGACCACCCTCGACGAACGCGCTCTGTTCATGGGGCAGTGGGGTCTGCGCGGCACCCGCGGCGACGAGGGACCGAGTTACGAGGAACTGGTCGAATCCGATGGTCGTCCACGCCTGCGCGCATGGCTGCAGCGCCTGCGCGCCGAGAACATCCTCCAGCATGCGGCTGTCGTCTATGGCTACTTCCCAGCAGTTTCTGAGGGCGATACCGTACACGTACTGCCGCTACCTGCGGAAGGGGAGCAGCCCGACCCCGCGGCAGAGCCAGTGGTGTCCTGGACCTTCCCGCGCCAGCAGCGTGGTCGCTTCCTATGCATTGCTGACTTCATTCGCTCGCGCGAAGATGCCATCGCCGCAGGACAGTCCGACGTCATGCCGTTCCAGCTGGTGACCATGGGACAGCCCATCGCTGACTTCGCCAACGATATTTACGCCAAGAACGAATACCGCGACTACCTGGAGGTTCACGGTATCGGCGTGCAGCTCACCGAGGCGCTGGCCGAGTACTGGCACCAGCGCATTCGCTCCGAGCTCGCGTTCTCCGACGGCACAAGTGTTGGCGCGGAAGACTCCGACGATACCCAGGACTTCTTTGACCTGAAGTACCGTGGCGCTCGTTACTCCTTCGGCTATGGTTCCTGCCCGGATCTGACCTTCCGTCAGGGCATGATTGACCTGCTGCAGCCGGAGCGCATCGGCGTGGAGCTCTCTGAGGAGCTCCAGCTGCACCCAGAGCAGTCCACCGATGCGTTCGTGCTCTACCACCCGGAAGCGAAGTACTTTAACGTGTAGCTTCGCGTTATCCCTGCGGTCGCACCAGCAAGGTCTGCATGCTGCGGCCGATGGGGCCGTGCACATCGTAGAGCTCGCCCGCGGTCATGCCGATTCCGTCCGGCCCAATGGAACCGCGGGCGGCGATGCCCACCCAGCCGCCGTCTTCCGACTGCAACTCCGATTCCGCCGACTTCTCCGAGGCGCCGAGCTGGGGGAGTCGGTGCAGGTGAACCACTAAGTCGGTATTCATAAACGCCCACTGGTGCGGGCTCAGCGTGGCCCCGATACCGTTGGCGGTATCAGCTACCTGCATGACTCGCTCCACCGCAGTCGGCTCCTCCCCGAGCACGATTGGGTACTGCGCGCGAACCCAGTGAATTTGCGTCTCGGCCAGCTCTTCCGTCGCGCCGGCGCGGGCTTCAATTGATTCGATGTAGCCGCCACTCCAATCGTCGGTAAGCGGAATGTACTCGGCGCTGCATTCCTCGGGCCCGGGCACCTGCTTGTCGAATGCACGCTCAATATCCCGCGTATCCGCAGTGGCCATCATCCATGCGGACGCCGTGGCAACTGGCCGCCAGGCACCCTTGACGTCGGCAAGCAATTCGGCTTCGACCTTGGCGATTTGCCGCCCCGGGCGCGAGACCCATGAGCGCGCGCGGAGCTCCGTGTACGGTACAGCCGACAACAGATCCACGGCGATGCGAGTAATACGCATCCCCTCGCTTTCCAGACGGCGGCGCTCCAACATGCGCGTCAGCAGCGCCGACGGCGGCGCACCGTGCTGAAACGGCCCCCACGCCCCATAAGTGAAGCTAGTGGGCATGAAGCGCTCGTAGCTGAGCTCGCCTTCGGTGACCGTCCCTAGCGGAATGAAGTATGCCTCGGGTTGGTCGATAGCCTGGGCGAGCGAATCTTCAGTGGTTGTCATAGCGAGTCGATGCCTTTCATTCACGCGGAACACGTTCATGCGGTGGTTTCATGCAGCACCGCAACATACTTTCCTTCCTGAAACTCTAAACCTTCATCCGACGGTTTTGCTGACATAATCGCTAAATGCTTGATTGCCTGGCATAGTCGCATGGTGTGAAAGCAATTTTGTGGGACATGGACGGCAGCCTCATCAACACGGAACCTCTGTGGGAGATTGCCACGTACGACCTCTCGGAATTCGTAGGCCGTCGCCTGACTCCGGAGTTGCGCATGCAGTGCGTCGGCAACACGCTCTGGGACACGCTGTCGATTTGTGCTGATCATGCGGGACGCACGCTTGACGACGAGCTGTTTGCCTCGGGCTCCCAATTCGTCGAAGGTCGCTTCACAGAATTGGTTCTAGAACATGGGGTGGAGTGGCGCCCGGGTGTGCCGGAGATTTTGGACCAGGCCCGAGCTGGTGACATTCCGGTGGTGTTGGTGACCAATACCCGTCGGCACGTGGCGCAACCCTGCATTGATGTCATGGGGGAGCAGCACTTCGCCGCAACAGTGTGTAGCGATGAGGTGGCCAACGGCAAACCGGCACCGGATCCGTACTTGCGTGGCGCAGAGCTAGCCGGATTTGCGCCAGAGGACTGCCTGGCTATCGAAGATTCCTCAACGGGGGTGCGCTCTGCACTCGCTGCGGGATGCACGGTGGTGTGGAATCCAATGCCGGATGTGAGCGTTTCGCAGGCTGATGTGGGGACGTTAGTACCCCCGGCGCGCTTCATTTCGGGCAATTTGGATACCTCGAATTTGGGCTTATTGCGGGCTGCTTTCGCGGGCGAGTAGACGACATGGAACAATAGACCGGGTGAAGAACTTTGATGACCTGTTTGCAGAGCTGAAGGAAAAAGCACAGTCGCGCCCCGAGGGATCGGGCACAGTCAAGGCGCTGGACGCTGGTGTGCATTTCCAGGGCAAGAAAATTGTCGAAGAGGCCGGTGAGGTCTGGCTTGCAGCTGAGCACGAATCTGACGAAGCCCTCGCAGAGGAGATTTCGCAGCTGTTGTACTGGCTGCAGGTGGTCATGGTCGGTCGCGGGCTGAGCCCCGAGGATGTTTACAAGTACCTGTAGGAGAAATCAACACCATGCTGCGTATTGCCGTGCCCAACAAGGGATCGCTGTCCGAGGCGGCAGTCGAAATCCTGAAGGAAGCTGGCTACCCGGGTCGAGGCGACTCCAAGAGCCTGACCATCCACGACGAAGCCAACGACATTGAGTTTTTCTTCCTCCGCCCGAAGGATATTCCCATCTACGTTGGCAACGGCCATCTGGATTTGGGCATCACCGGCCGCGACCTGGCCGCTGACTCGCTGGCTCCGGTCGATGAGGTTCTGAATCTGGGCTTCGGCGCCTCAACCTTCCGCTACGCCGCTCCGGCCGATGAGGAGTGGACCGTAGAAGCTCTGGAGGGCAAGCGCATTGCCACCTCGTACCCGAACCTGGTGCGCGAGGATCTGAAGGCTCGTGGCATTAACGCCACCGTCATTCGCCTTGATGGTGCAGTGGAGATTTCCATCCGCTTGGGAGTTGCCGACGTAATCGCCGATGTTGTCTCCACCGGTCGTACCCTGCGCAAGCAGGGATTGAAGCCATTCGGCGATGTTTTGGTCAGCTCTGAGGCAGTTGTTGTCGGACGCAAGGGCGTAGAGGTCACCGAGGAGCAGCAGGTGTTCCTACGTCGCATGACCGGCATTCTGCATGCCAAGACGTACTTGATGATTGACTACAACATCCGTGCGTCCGCGCTGGAAGAGGCATCCAAGCTCACCCCGGGCCTGTCTGGTCCGACCGTGTCGCCGCTGGCTAACGAGGATTGGGTAGCAGTTCGCGCGCTAGTTCCGAAGGCAGAGGCCAACCCGCTCATGGATGCCCTGGCGAAGATTGGTGCCGAGGCGATCTTGGCTTCGAATATCCGTATCGCGCGTATTTAAGTCACGCGAACCTTACACGCTATCCAGTGGGAGCTTCCTAGCTGAATCCACCCTTTACCTACGCTAGCGTAGGTAGTAATATTGACACTAAGAGTGCGCACGGCGTTAGCCGGACCGAAGCAGTAACTTTATGCCTGTACATGCGGCACATACGCCAGCACTGTAGTTTTGGCGGTGTAACCAATCATCGCCACTAAATGTGGCCCACAAGGCTGCGTCTACTAGGCCTGCTAAAAGGCTAGAAGGGATTGCTTCCACATGTCCGCAACACGTACCGAGGTCGACCTGCTTGGCTCTATGGAGGTTCCGGCAGAGGCTTACTACGGCATCCACACCCTGCGCGCAATCGACAACTACCAAATCTCAGCCAAGACCATCAACGACGTGCCCGAATTCATTCGTGGCATGGTGATGGTTAAGAAGGCCACGGCCATTGCCAACCAGCGCGTCCACACGCTGCCCAGCGATGTTGCAGACATCATTGTCGCCGCATGTGATGAAATCCTGGAAAAGGGACGCTGCATGGATCAGTTTCCAATCGATGTCTTCCAGGGTGGCGCTGGCACCAGTCTCAACATGAACACCAACGAGGTCATCGCTAACCTCGCTCTGGAACTGCTCGGTCTGGAAAAGGGCCGATACGACGTCATTCACCCCAACGATGATGTCAACCAGTGCCAGTCAACCAACGACGCCTACCCAACAGGTTTCCGTCTTGCTATCCACATGTCGCTACTGAGCTTGCAGAAGCACTTCGACTCCCTGGTTGAGGCCCTACACGCCAAGGGTGATGAATTCAACGACATCATCACAATGGGCCGCACGCAGCTGCAGGATGCCGTTCCAATGACCCTGGGACAGGCTTTCCACGCATTTGCCCACAACCTTGAGGAAGAGCAGGAGTCCATCGCAACTGCGTCGGCACGCCTGCTGCAAATCAACCTGGGAGCAACCGCTATCGGTACCGGCGTGAATGCGCCGGCAGGCTACCGCGAGGCCGTGACCCAGGCACTACGTGAGGTCAGTGGCTTTAAGGTGACCTCTGCGAAGGACCTGATCGAAGCCACCAGCGATACCGGCGCCTACGTCAGCGTGCATGCATCCCTGAAGCGTGCGGCCATGAAGATTTCCAAGATGTGCAACGACCTGCGCCTGCTGGCATCGGGTCCACGAGCAGGACTGAATGAAATCAACCTGCCGGAGCGCGCCGCTGGGTCTTCGATTATGCCGGCAAAAGTTAACCCGGTAATCCCGGAGGTCGCGAACCAGGCCTGCTTCAAGGTCTTCGGCAACGACGTGACCCTGACCTGGGCAGCCGAGGCCGGTCAGTTGCAGCTAAACGTGATGGAGCCTGTCATCGGCGCATGCCTCTTCGAATCGATTGAACTGCTGCGCAACGCTACCGATACTCTGCGCGACAAGTGCATTACCGGCATCACCGCTAACCCGGAAGTCTGCCGCGGCTATGTGGAAAACTCCATCGGTATCGTGACCTACCTGAATCCGGTCATTGGCCACCACGAGGGCGATATGGTCGGCAAGGAAGCCGCTCGCACCGGCCGCTCCGTCCGGGACATTGTCCTCGAACGCAGGCTGATGGACGAGAAGGAGCTCAACCAGGTCCTGAGCACCGAGAACCTCATGCACCCGGAATATCGGGGTAAGCGCTATGTGGCAGGGGAGTCTCGCCTCGACGATTTGTCCTAAGCGGCAACAAGTCTAACGAGTGACTTTTCGGAGATACACATGTTAGTTGCCGTCCAAATCTCTATCGTTCTAGCAGCGATCCTCCTTGGCGCGCGTCTTGGTTCAATTGCTATCGGGTTCGCCGGTGGGCTGGGCGTTTTGGCGCTGGGCATCACCGGGGTTCCGGTCACCAAAGACGACATTCCGTTCGATGTCATCGGCATCATTATGTCGGTAATCGCGGCAATTGCCGCTATGCAGAAGGCCGGAGGCATGGACTATCTCGTCCACATTGCCGAACGGTTGCTGCGCAAGAATCCGCGACACATCACCTACTGGGCCCCGGTTGTCACCTACCTGATGACACTGCTCGCCGGCACCGGCCACACCGCATTTTCCACCCTCCCAGTTATCGCCGAAGTATCCAAGGAGGGAGGCGTTCGCCCGTCCCGTCCGCTGTCCGTGGCGGTCATCGCATCTCAGTTGGCGATTACGGCATCACCCATCTCAGCGGCTGTGGTGCTCATGGCTTCGCTCATGGAACCCCGCGGCGTTGGTTATCTCACACTCCTGGCGATTGTCATTCCTTCGACGTTCCTCGCCATCCTTCCGACCGCCTTTGTCACGAATCACCTAGGCAAAGAGCTTGACGACGATCCGGAGTATCAAAGCCGCTTGGAAAAGGGGTTAGTCTCCAAGCCACGTGGCCAGATGAGCGAATACGTGCCAACCAAGTCGGCCAAGTGGTCCGTGGCGGTTTTCCTACTCTCGATTCTCGCGGTGATGGTCTATGCGACCATCAGCACTGAACAGGTCGGCCTCATCGCTGATCCCACGCTCCCACGAAACGAGGCAATCATGTCAATCATGTTGACCGCCGCCACCGTTATCGTGCTGGCCTGCAAGTTGGACGCGGCAACCATTTTGAACACACCGGTGTTCAAATCGGGCATGTCCGCCAGCGTCTGCGTTCTCGGTGTGGCGTGGCTGGGAACCACAATTATCAACCACTACATCGACGACATTAAGGCCGCGTCCGGCAGCCTACTGACCACAATGCCGTGGATGCTGGCAATCGTGCTCTTCTTCGCGGCCGCATTGCTGTACTCGCAGGCGGCCACGGCAAAGGCCATCATGCCCGCTGCACTCGCGGTGGGAGTTTCTCCCATCACTGCGATTGCTTCCTTCGCAGCGACTTCCGCGCTATTCGTACTGCCTACTTACCCGACGCTCCTTGCCGCGGTGGAGATGGACGACACTGGCACAACCCGAATTGGCAAATACGTGTTTAACCACTCGTTCATCATCCCAGGAACCTTATGTATTGCCCTGTCCGTCGCGTTCGGATTCGCCTTCGGCAGCGCACTGCTGTAGTGGGGGACTACCTAAAACACCGCATAGAGAAACTGACTAGGTTTATGACAAAATCGAAGCTGTGAATTCCATTCACCTGCCATAAACCTAGTCAGTAACTTTTACTGGCACCGTTACCGCCGACGGCGGCACCCCGCGAAAGCTAACATCGCCGCGAGAGCCACCGCCATCCGCAGTTTTTACTCAGTGCCGCCATCACCGACAGCACCCGGCCAACCGGGGTACTCCGGTGTGACCCCGCCATAGGCAGGGCACATCTCCTGGAAAGAACACCACCCGCAGAGCTTGGACTTCTTCGGCACAAAGTCACCGTTTTCACCGTCGCGCACGATCGCCGACCACAAGTCGGCAATCTCCGCTTGGAAGGCCTCTAATTCTGTCGCGTTGGGACTCAGCACCAGGTCATCGGCAACCTTCAGGTACATCAACCGCAGCTGTTCCGGGATACGACCGGTGAGCCGCCACCACACCAGCGCGTAAAACCGCATCTGGAAGAGCGCCTCATCCTGGAAGCGAGGAGAGGGCTTCTTGCCCGTCTTGTAGTCGACAATCCGGACCTCACCGGTCGGGGCAATATCGACGCGGTCGATAAAACCACGAAGTGGCACTGACAATGGCACAGTCTGATCCGCATCCGGATCGATAACCAGCTGAACGAACTTTTCCATCTCGGCCGCATCGAAGCCCATGGGGTTTTCCATCATGAAATACCCCTTGAGCAGGCCGCGGCATTCGACCAGGAAGTCGTAGTAATCATCCTCCGGAACTAGCTCAATCAGTTCCTCGTCCTTTGCACGCATGTCCTCCCAGGTCGGCTTCAGCCGTTTCACCGCTGCGGGGTAAGTGCGTTCTTCACGGGGCCAGGCATGCATCTGTTCGAGCACAGCATGCACCAACGTGCCCTTGACCTGCGCGACAGTCGACGGCTCCGGAATCTTGTCAATCGCACGGAACCGGTACTTCAGCGGGCACTGGCGGTAGTCATTAGCTCTCGACGGCGACAGCGCCAACTTAGAGCGGCGGGAAGGTTGAACTGCTGACTTAGAACTTTGGGCATTGTCGGGCATACTAGCCAGGTTAGAGTACCGCCCGGATTTGGCTGCACCCGACATGACCCGACCCAACCAAACCCCAAAAGGAGCCCACACACCTATGGCATTGAGCGGACCATTCCAAGTCGGCGACCGAGTCCAGCTGACTGACTCGAAGAATCGCCACTTCACCGTCATCCTCGAGGAGGGTGGCAAGTTCTTCACTCACCGCGGCACCATCCTCCACGACGACCTCATCGGCGCCAAGGAAGGCACCACCGTCACCTCCAGCGAAGGCACCGTCTACCTGGCCATGCGTCACTTGCTGGTCGATTACGTCCTGTCCATGCCGCGCGGTGCTGCGGTGATTTACCCGAAGGATGCCGCACAGATCATCGTCGAGGGCGACATCTTCCCAGGTGCGCGCGTGTTGGAGGCCGGCGCTGGCTCCGGCGCGCTCAGCCTCAACCTGCTCCGCGCCATCGGCGCTGACGGGCAGCTTATTTCCTACGAGGTCCGCGAGGACCACATCGAGCACGCGGAACGCAACGTTGTCGACTTCATGGGTCACAAGCCCGACAACTGGGACTTGCGCCTGGGCGATCTCAACGAGGCCTCCATCGAGTCGCTCGGCGGCCCGGTCGACCGAGTCATTCTGGACATGCTCGCTCCGTGGGAATGCCTGGATACCGTCTCGAAGGTGCTTCAGCCTGGCGGCGTGCTCATGGTCTATGTCGCCACTGTTCCGCAGCTAATGAAAGTCATGGAGGGCATCCGCGCGCAGAAGTGCTTCACCGAACCACGCGCCTGGGAATCCCTGGTCCGCGACTGGAATGTTCAGGATCTCTCCGTCCGCCCGGCGCACCGTATGCAGGCGCATACCGCATTCCTAGTGTGGGCACGCAGGCTTGCCGACGGCACGGTGCCTCCGCGCCCACAGCGACGAAATCAAAAGAAGCTCTAGAACCGCCGCTTCGCGCTGGGAGGTGTAGCCGTCGTAAAGCGTGATGCGACACACGGTCTAAATCGACCAAGCAACAACGGCATCTGGCCCTATGGGTAATCTGGGATACATGACAACGCCGTCTGACAAAATCCGTGATCTTGAGCAGAAGAACTACAACCTCGGCATTCGTAATAATCGCCTGGTTGAGCTGTTGCGGGACTCCCGTAACAAGCTAGAGCTACTGCGCCAAGACATGGAGGACATGCTGGAGCCGCCTAGCACGTACGGTATTTTCCTTAAGCCGGGGCCGGAGAAAGGCACCGCAGAGGTTTTTACCGGAAATCGACGGATGCGCCTGCGGGTGCAGCCGGAGATTAATGAGCGGGCGCTTCGGCCGGGTGCGCAGGTGCGTCTGAATGAGGGCTCGATAATCGTGGAGGACTGCGGTTATCCGGAAAGCGGCGACATCGCCAATGTTCGTGAGGTGCTGCCGGATCGGGAGCGCATTTTGGCCTCGGATACTCACGGTGAGGAATTCGTGGTGTCTCTGGCGGGGGATTTGTCGCCGAAGCCGGGGGACTCGGTGATGATTGACCGCAAGTCGGGCTATGCGTTTGAGGTCATTCCGAAGTCCGAGGTGGAAAACCTGGTGCTGGAAGAGGTACCGGATGTCACCTACACGGATATCGGTGGTTTGGACAGTCAGATTGAGCAGATTCACGATGCCGTGGAGATGCCGTTCCTGCAGCCAGAACTGTTTGAACAGTACAACCTGCGTCCGCCGAAGGGTGTGCTGCTCTACGGCCCTCCCGGCAATGGTAAGACGCTGATTGCCAAGGCTGTGGCTAATTCGTTGGCACGCAAGATTGCGCTATCCCGAGGCAAGAGCGAGGCGGAGGCGCAGCGGGCGCAATCGTACTTCTTGAATGTCAAGGGCCCGGAGCTGCTGAACAAGTTCGTGGGTGAGACCGAGCGTCAGATTCGCCTGATTTTTGACCGCGCTCGCGACATTGCCGAGGATGGCAAGCCGGTAATTGTCTTCTTCGATGAGATGGACTCGATTTTCCGCACTCGTGGTTCGGGCATCTCCTCGGATATGGAAAACACAGTGGTCCCGCAGCTGCTCAGTGAACTTGACGGTGTGGAGGGGCTGGAAAACGTCATCGTGATTGGTGCCACCAACCGCGAGGAGATGATTGACCCGGCAATTCTGCGCCCAGGACGCTTGGATGTGAAAATCCGCATTGAGCGCCCGAATGAGGCTGCGGCGAAGGATATCTTCCGCAAGTACTTGACTCCAGAGCTGCCGTATAAAGCAGCCGAGGTGGAAGCGCGCGGTGGGGTGGAGCAGAATGTCGCACACCTCATTGACCAGGTTGTTGAGCGGATGTACGCCAAGACGGAAGAAAACGAGTACGTGCGGATTCGCTATGCCGATGGCACCAGCGAAGTTATGTACTACCGCGATTTCAACTCCGGCGCGATGATTTCCAACATCGTCGACCGTGCGAAGAAGTCCGCCATCAAGTCGGTTATCGCTGGCGGCGAGGCTGGTATTAGCTTGGATCACCTGCTGTCTGCAGTGGCGGAGGAGTTCGCGCAGAACGAGGACCTGCCAAACACCTCGAACCCGGATGAGTGGGCTCGCATCTCCGGTCGTCCAGCGGCGCGCGTTGCCTCGGTCGAGGTGATTCGCCATGGCTAAATCCGCCGCCAGTTCTGCACAGTCGAACCGCTTCTTCGGCACGGAGATTGAGTACGGCATTTCCAGCCCGGACAACCCGGATGTCAGCCCAATTCTCACCTCCACGCAGGCCGTGCTCGCTTTCGCGCATGAGCAGGAGGAGGGCCTGTCGGGGCGCATCCGCTGGGATTACGCACCAGAGTCGCCACTGCGCGACAGCCGTGGTTTCGACCTGCGCCGTTACCACCAGCCACCGATTGTTGACCCGAATGCCGTCGGCGCTGCAAACCTGCTGGTGCAAAATGGTGCCCGTTTCTACGTCGATCACGCGCACCCGGAGTACTCCTCACCGGAGACGGCAACCGCCCGCGAGGCGGTTATCGCTGACCGCGCAGGTGACAAGATTATGCTGCGCGCAGCTCAGCTTGCCGCCGAAGCCACCGATGCTGAGGGCAATCCAGGTCCGATGCTGAAGCTCTACCGCAACAATGTCGATGGCAAGGGCGCCTCGTATGGTGCCCACGAGAACTACCTTTTCTCCCGAGAAACCGAGTTCGATGACATCGTCGCCGGTCTGACGCCGTTTTTCGTCACCCGCCAGGTGTTCACGGGCGCTGGTCGCGTGGGTCTGGGGCAGACGGGGCAGGAGTCGGGTTTCCAGATTTCGCAGCGCGCGGACTACATCGAGACTGAGGTCTCGCTGGAGACCACTTTGAACCGCGGCATCATCAACACCCGCGATGAACCACACGCAGACTCCGATCGCTTCCGCCGCCTGCACGTCATCATCGGTGATGCCAACATGAGCGAGGTCGCCACCTTCCTCAAGCTGGGCACCACAGGTTTGGTCATCGACGCCATCGAGGACGGCGTGCGTTTCGACGACCTGCAGCTCCGCAACCCCGTCGAGGCCGTCCATAAGGTCTCCCGAGACTTGACTTGCACCGAGAAGCTGCAGCTGGCAGACCATGTCACGTGGATGTCCGCAGTGGAAATGCAGTACGAGTACCTGCGTCGCGTGGAGAGCTACGACCAGCAGGGCGACGTCGTCAAGCTCTGGCGTGAAGTGCTCGACGTGCTTTCCGACGACCCCCGCAAGGCAGCCCATCTGCTGGATTGGGTGGCGAAATACAACCTCATGGAGGGCCTGCGTACCCGCCTGGGCGCGGGCTGGGACCACCCGAAGTTGGCGTTGATTGATATTCAGTACTCGGATATTGACCCTGCTCGTGGGCTGTACCATGCGCTGGTGCGCCGCGGTTCGATGCGCACACTCGTGACCGAGGAAGAAGTCGACCGAGCGGTTGAATACGCACCGGAGTCTACGCGTGCGTATGTACGCGGTGGCATTCTGCGCCGCTTTGGCAAGGATGTCGTCGCGGGCAGTTGGACCAGCTTGGTGGTGGACACCGCGGGGGTGTATCGGAGCACTCGTGACGTGGAGTCGCCTGGAATTACGCTGGCCTACATTACGCTGGATGAAGTTGACCGTTTCACTGCCGCAGAATGCGGTGACGTGTTGGAGTCTGCGGAGACAGTGGCCAAGGTGGTTGAGCATCTGCGTACTCTCGGGGCTATCCGCGAACAATAGGCACACATAGTGCAGTAATAGAGCAGTAATACTCAAAAGTTCATTTTTAAGGAGCAATATCATGGCTGGTAACACTCAGGTTTTCGGCGGCGGTTCCGGCGGAGGCGACGAGGAAGAGTTCGGCGAGGTCGCTGGCGGCGGTCAGGCTCAGGAGCACGTTGCAGCTGCTGACGACCTGCTGGATGAAATTGATGGTCTGCTGGAGAACAACGCCGAGGAGTTCGTGCGTTCGTATGTCCAGAAGGGTGGCCAGTAAAAAGTGACTGACCAGCAGGTAGGGCAGCAGGAGCCGGAAGCAACGCCGACACCGGTACCGGCACAGGCGTTGACCCGACGCATCACCGGTATTGAGACCGAGTTCGGCATCACTCTGACGCTGGATGGCTCGCGCCGTCTGGGACCGGATGAGATTGCCCGCTACATGTTCCGCCCGGTGATCGCTAAGTACGGGGCAACCAACATTTTCACCCCCAATGCTGGTCGTATGTACCTCGATGTCGGAAGCCACCCGGAGTACGCTACCGCTGAGTGCGATTCGGTCTCGCAGCTGGTAGCGTACGACCGCTCGGGCGAGGTCATCTTGAATGAACTCGCTGAAAAGGCTGAAGCAGAGCTTGCCGACGAGGGCATCGGTGGCAAGGTCTACCTGCTGAAGAACAACGTTGATACCGTCGGTAACTCCTACGGTTGTCACGAAAACTACCTGGTTGGACGTGAACTGGGACTGAAGTCCCTGTCCAAGCTGCTGCTACCTTTCTTGGTTACGCGACAGCTCATCTGTGGCGCGGGGAAGATTTTCCTGCCGTACCCAACCTCGCCGTATCACAACGATCCGATTCAGTACTGCTTCTCGCAGCGCGCGGATCATGTGTGGGAGGGCGTCTCCAGTGCAACGACGCGCTCCCGGCCGATTATTAACACTCGCGATGAGCCACACGCGGACTCCAACCGATTCCGCCGCTTGCACGTCATCGTGGGCGACTCCAACATGAGTGAGACGACGACTGCGCTCAAAATTGGCTCCACTCAGCTGGTACTGGAGATGATTGAAGCCGGCGTGAAGTTGCCGGACTTCGAAGTCGCCAACGAAATCAAGTCCATCCGTGCGGTGAGCCGCGATATGACCGGCAAGGCCGAGATTCCACTGCGAAGTGGCGAAACTGCCACCGCACTGCAGATTCAACGCGAGTTCCTGGACGCTGCGACGGAGTGGCTGAAGGTCCGCGAAGAAAACATGGTCAACGAGGACAAGGGCATTGCCGGTGCCGGCACGTCCAACGAAGAAATGAGCCGCATTGTCGAGCTGTGGGGTCGCGCGCTCGATGCCGTGGAAACCGGTGACTGGTCTCTCATTGAGCACGACATTGACTGGGCCATTAAGTACTCGCTCATGAAGCGCTACCTGGACCGCGGTCTAACGCTGGAGGACCCCAAGCTTCATCAAATCGACTTGGCCTACCACGACATCCGTCCCGGCCGAGGCATCTTCCGCGCGCTGGAAGCCCGTGGTATTGCCTCGCGGTGGATTACCGATGAGCAGGTCGCTGAGGCGGTCCGCATCGCACCGCCAACTACTCGTGCGAAGCTGCGCGGTGATTTCCTCGTTGCAGCCGAAGACTCCAGTTTGAAGACCGTAGTGGACTGGACACACCTGAAAATCTCCGGCGACGATCCCATCTCCACTATGCTCGGCGACCCCTTTGCCACCGAAAACGATGAGGTCGATGAGATGATCGAGATTCTGACGGCCGCGAAGAAGACCTCGGATACGGATTCGAATAACTAGTTCCGTCCCCGGAAACTGCCCCAGGAAAAGGAGCCCCACAGTCGTGTCTGTCTCACCGGTATCGGAAAACCCCGGATCCGCTGCGATCAGTGAGAACCAACGTCAGGTTCAGCTGCTGTTGGCGCTTGCCGACGACACCGGGTGGGTCAGCGAGTCGTGGATCTCCAAACATGTCGAGGGTTACTCCCGTGTTTCCGAGGATTCCCGGGCTCGTTATTTACGTGCGGACACCGCGGCACTCCTGGCAGCCGGGGTCCCGGTGGAGGTTTCGTCGTCAAGCGCGGGCGATAAGGTCAAACGTCTGCGCCTGAACAGACTACGGTGGCCCCAGCACGACCCCGAGTTCACTGAAGCGGAGGCTTCGGTGGTTTTCCAGGCGGCGAATGCGGCGTTTGGTTCGGAGGAGCTGAGCTCGACGGCTGTGGCGGCGTGGCGGAAGCTCGCATCGTTTGCGCAGCGCAGCGCCATTGCGAAGCCGGATGAGTCGGTGGTGGTGGCCGATGCGGTGGATATGAGTCGAGTGGATTTCAGCACACTGCTGACCGCGATGACCTCGCCGCGCCGGACAGTGGAGATGTGGTACTCCCGCCAGTACGGCGTGGATGATGAACTGCGCATGCTGGAGCCGTGGGGTCTGATTAACCTGCGCGGGCGCTTTTATGTGTTGGGCTTTGATCCGCAGCGTGAGGCCGCGCGTATGTTCCGGCTCAGCCGTATCCGCGATGTGTCGGATACAGGGACGTCGGCGACCCAGCCAATGCCCGATGGTGACTTGCAACAGATTGCGGAAAACATGTTGCACCGCGGTGGCAAGACCTATCAGGCGGTTGTTCGTATCGCTCCGAATACCTGCGCTGATGTGGTGATGAAAGCGACCGCGTTGGGGGATGGGCGCTACGAGCTGCCAGCGGCACCTGTGAGTGAGATTGTGTCCACAGGTTTGAGTTACGCACCGGATTTGATTGTGGAATCACCTGAAGAGGCACGGTCGGAGATTATTGCTCGGTTGGAGCAGGTACTCGCTCGCCATGGCGGTTCGAATGGTGCGAAGAACGCTTTGGAGGGCAACTAATGACAGTGCATGCAGCCCGGGAACTGGACGCAGGTGTCAGTGTCGACGAGTTGTTGGCGGTCGTACCGTACTTTTCGCAGCACCGTTCAATGACAGAGGCCGCTACCGAACTGGCCATACCTTTTGCCCGAATTCGGGCAATCGTGGAACAGATTGCAGATATTGACCAGCCGGGACTCCTCGGAGTGCGGGCTTTTGAAGTTGATTACCGCAACAGCTTTGATGTCCGTATTCGCCCTCAGGCAACGGTGCTCAGCCAGCCACGTGCGCTCACAGCCGAAGAAACCGCGACCTTGCTGCTCATCCTGGAAACCATCGAGGACTCCGCAGCCACCACTTCCTCCGAGGCCGCGCAGACGGCCGCGACAAAACTACGCAGTGCTCTGGGAATAAACGTCCCCATCATTGACTCGACCGCTGCGGAAAATGGCAAGGCCTTTTCCTTTTCTGAGCAGATTTATTCCGCGCTGCATCAGCGCAAGGTGTTGAAGGTGCGCTACCGGAATGCCTCAGGGCAGATTACAGTCCGTGAGCTTGACTGTGTCAACGTTTATACAGTTGAATCCACGACGTATCTCCGCGCTGTCGACCGTGCGCAGGAAGACCGTCGTCAGAAGAGCTTCCGCGTCGACCGCCTGGAGGCCGCCGAGGTCCTCGACACTCCCTCCGGTTTCCACCGCCCCGAGCCTGTCGATATCCGTGATCCCCACGCCTTTGGTGCGGAAACGGGAACGTCCGAATGGGCAAGTGTGCTTATCGACGCCGACGCCACCTGGATCGCAGACTATGAACCGGTCTTCTTTACTGAAGATGAGGGAGAAGAAGAGGATACCGAACTGGTCTCTGACCAAGGCTTAGGGCAGTCGGAATTTGTCGCTGACGTGCCGATGTCCGACTTGGCCGCAACAGTCTCCTTTGTGCTCCGCCGTTCACCGAGCGTAACGGTCGCTGAGCCCTTAAAATTGAAAAACGCCGTTGTTGCGCGAGCCCGCGAAGCTTTGGCAGAGTATGGTCGAAACGACAAGGCTTAAATCAAAGCTTAAATCGCGCACGATGTGGCAACTTGCCACTTGTATTTGTATTCATTTGAAAGGTCTCTAAGCGGATGCCGAACCTAGGTCCCTGGGAAATCATCATTATCCTGGTCGTTCTTGTCTTGCTCTTTGGTGCAAAGAAGTTGCCGGATGCCGCACGTTCGCTCGGCCGCTCCATGCGTATCTTCAAGTCCGAAGTCAAGGAAATGCGCAACGATGACGAGCACCAGGAGCAGGCTGCAATTCAGCAGGCTCCGCAGGCCCAGCCACAGCAGCCGTACCAGCCGCAGCAGCAGTACCAGCAGCAGGCACCGCAGGCTCAGCCGCAGCAGCCGTACCAGCCGCAGCCTGGCCAGAACAACCCTGGCCAGCCGCAGCAGTAGTAGAAGGCCGGTTGAAGCGTGACTTCAGCTACATCCACATCACGTCCTCGGAAGCGCCAGCGTAGGCGCAATCCCGAGGGCGTGATGACTATTGTCGAGCACATTCAAGAGCTCCGGCGTCGCCTCGTTCTCGCCCTCGCTGGTATTGCCGTCGGCACTGTTGTGGGCTTTATCTGGTATCAGACCGCCTTTACCATTGGTCAGTTCCGCATACCGTTTACCTCGGTCAATGTTGGCCCTGTGCACTTTAAGTCCCTGGGTGAGTTGCTCAAGGATCCGTACTGTCAGCTTCCACCCGAGATGCGTCTCGGCGGCGGTGAGGGCGCGGAGTGTCGTCTGCTGGCGACCAGTCCGTTTGAAATGTTCATGCTGCGACTGAAGGTCGGTGCGCTGGCCGGTCTGGTGATGTCGTCGCCATGGTGGCTCTACCAGATTTGGGCCTACATCACTCCCGGCTTGGTTCGGAAGGAACGCCGCACCACGCGCAGAGTTGTGACTGCCGCCGCGCTGCTGTTTGTCATGGGTTCCGTCCTGGCCTACTACGTTGTCGCCATCGGTCTGGAGTTCTTGCTCCAGATTGGTGAAGAGACGCAAATTTCTGCACTCACCGGTTCGCAATACTTCGGTTTCCTCTTGGCGCTCATCGTCTGCTTTGGCGTGAGCTTTGAGGTTCCGCTTTTCCTGGTCATGTTGAACATGGCCGGTGTCGTTACCTACGAGAGCATCAAGGACAAGCGCAGCATCATCATTATGTCGCTGTTCATCTTTGCGGCCTTCATGACTCCGGGGCAGGAACCAATATCCATGGTCGCAATGGCAACGGCACTGACGTTGCTGGTGGAAATCGCAATCCAGATTTGTCGTCTCCATGACCGTCGTAAAGCAAATGAGCGACCTGATTGGTTGGACGTCGATGACGAGCAAGGCTCCGGACCCATTACAGCGTCCGGCCCGATTGGCTCCGCCGGCGGTATCGGTGATGTGGGCGGCATTGACGCCCCGACTTCAGTAAGTGCGCCGACGTCGATTCAGCCGGGCGGCATGCCGACGGCATCAGCGGCCCCGACGACCTCTCCGGTCTCTGGCCCCACGCCAGTGAACGCGCCGACGCCGACGCGGGCATCCCAGATGCGTCCTACTCGCAATTCGCGTCCACCACGGCCACAGGGCATGATTCCGGAGACTCCGATGCCGACGCAGGACTTGCGAAATCGTCCGACGAGCGACTTTGATGATGTTCTCTAGCGCGGTTTATGACACTCTAGAGGCATGACTCTTCTCGGCGATTTCGTCAGCCAACAGGATTTCGATCTTGACGACTTTCAGCTCCGCGCCTGCCAATCAATTGAGGCAGGGCGGGGCGTTGTCGTCTGTGCACCCACCGGTGCGGGCAAGACCATTGTTGGCGAATTCGCTATTTATGCAGCTCTTGAGCGCGGTGGCAAGTGCTTTTACACCACACCTATCAAGGCGTTGAGCAACCAGAAGTACCACGACCTAATCGAGGACTACGGCGAGGACCGCGTAGGCCTGCTCACTGGCGACACTTCTATTAATGGCGACGCGGACATCGTGGTGATGACCACCGAGGTGCTGCGCAACATGATTTATGCGGACTCGCCGACGCTGAAGAGGCTCACGCATGTGGTGATGGACGAGATTCACTACCTCGCAGACCGCGAGCGCGGCGCTGTCTGGGAAGAGGTTATTTTGAACCTCGACCAGTCCGTGGCCGTCATCGGTTTGTCCGCGACGGTGTCCAACTCCGAGGAGTTCGGCCGCTGGCTTTCCACGGTGCGCGGGCACACGGACGTCATTGTCACGGATCTGCGCCCAGTTCCACTGCATCAGCACATGCTGGTGGGAAATCGGCTCTATCCGCTTTTCGAGGCGAAGTCGGACAAGGTCAATCAGGACCTGTTGGAGGCGTGCCGTCGTGCCGAGTTCGGCTACGGGGACGCCGGCTCCAGGGAGCGTTACCAGTACAAAAAGCACAAGGGGGGTGGCCGCTCGTATAGCTGGGGTGATAAGGGGCAGCGCAAATTCCGCCCGCCGAAGCGCGGCGATGTTATCCGCATGCTCGGCTCCATGAACATGCTGCCCGCGATCGTTTTCATCTTCTCCCGCGCGGGCTGCGAAGGCGCGCTGGCGCAGGTCGGTGCTACGCGCGCAGAGCTCACCGACCGGGATGAGCAGGAGCGCATCGCCAAGATTATCGATGACGGTGTTGCACACATTCCGAAGGAAGATCTGCAGGTTCTCGGTTTCCTGCGCTGGCGCCGCATTCTCATCCGTGGTTTTGCGGCGCACCATGCGGGCATGCTGCCGGCGTTCCGGCACATTGTGGAAGAGCTCTTTAACGAAGGCCTGGTCAAGGTTGTCTTCGCCACCGAGACGCTTGCGCTGGGCATCAACATGCCTGCCCGCACGGTCGTGCTGGAGAAGCTGGTCAAGTTCAACGGCGAAGCACATGTGGATCTCACGCCGGGTCAGTACACGCAGATGACCGGTCGCGCTGGCCGCCGCGGTATCGACACTGTCGGCAACGCAGTGGTGCAGTGGGCCCCGGCAATGGATCCGAAGGCTGTCGCAGGGCTGGCATCTACGCGCACATACCCGCTGATTTCCACCTTCGCGCCGAGCTACAACATGAGCGTCAACCTCCTGCAGACGCTCGGTTACGACGGCTCGAAGCGCGTCATGGAGCGCTCATTCGCACAGTTCCAGGCGGATGGCGACATCGTCGGAGTCGCCGCCGAACTGTCCAAGGCAAAGCAAGAAGCCGCGGCCCTGCGTGCGGAACTGCTCGGCAGGGGAGCCGACGCGCACGCTGAAGGGGCGGAGGCTGAGGGGTCGTCGTCAAGCGAGGAAGGCAGTTCGCGTGACGACGAGCGCCTGACCCAGATGCTTGAATATCTGGATCTGCGCGCGAAGCTGACCCAGGAGGAGAAGAACGCCAAGCGCCGCAATATTGAAGACCGCCACACGGAAACAGTGACCGCGCTGCGCAGACTCCGTCGAGGCGAGGTTATTCCTCTGCCGAAGGGTAAGAAGGTGCAGCTGGCGGTCGTGTACCGAGAGGACCATTCGAAGTCGAATCCACGTCCCGGTGTCATCAGTGTCGGCGGGTTCGTGGGGCGTGTAGAGCCGCATATCTTCCCAGCGGCGCCGCAGACGGTCGGCGCGATTAAGCTGCCTCGGGATGCGGACCGGCATCCGCGACGTGCGCTCGGAATTGTGCGCGCAGAGATTGGCCGCAAGGGGCTAAAGGGACCAAAGCGGCTGAAGCGTCGCACTGGTGGCAACTCGCCGGCGGTGAGGAAGCTGCGACAGGAGCTGCGCGAGCATCCGCTACATGGCGATCCTGCGGTGGAGACGATGGCTCGTCACGCCGATACGCTACGGCAGGCCGAGGCGCATGTGGCCAAGCTGCAAAAGCGCGTCGATTCCGCCTCGGATACGTTAGCGCGCACATTCGACCGCATGCTGCAGTTGCTAACACAGATGGACTACGTCGAATGGCCGGAGGGCGCGGAGCCGACAATTACCGAGGAAGGCCTGCGGCTGGCGCAGATTCACAACGGCTCGGATCTGCTGGTGGCCACGTGTCTGCGCCGCGGTATTTGGGATGATCTGGACCCCGCGGAACTGGCCGGTGCGGTGTCGAGTTTGGTCTTTGAAAACCGCAAGGCCAGCCAAGGCAGTGACGAGGTGCCGACCGAGCCGCTGGCCAAGGCGCTGGGGAATACTTATCGCATTTGGGAGGAACTGTCGGAGGATGAGCGCCGCTACCGGCTGCCGCTGACGGACTTGCCGGATATGGCTTTTGCTACGGCGATTCATCAGTGGACTGCGGGCGCACCGTTGGGGTACTGCCTGCAGGCAGCGGCCGAAAGCGGCGCGGAGCTGACCCCGGGCGACTTTGTCCGCTGGTGCCGTCAGGTCATTGATCTGTTGCAGCAGATTAAGAAGACCGGCTACTCCACGGAGATTCGCGACAATTCCGCCGAAGCTATTCAGGCGATTCGCAGGGGCGTAGTGGCGCTGAACAATTAGTTGCCGGTTACGTTGGTCAGCCGAAGCCTCGCCGCCCCGAGGCCACTCAACCGGCGACGGGCACAGGCCGACGGGTACAGTTGGCAACTATGAGCAACGGTATCTTTAGCTTTGACATCTATCAGCAGCGTCTGGATCGCACTGCGGAGCTTCTCCGCAGCCGCAATGCAGACGCTGCAGTCTTTGGAACCGGCGCTGACCTGCAGTATCTCATTGGTTCTGCGGTCACTTCGCATGAACGCCTGACGGCGCTGGTGGTCACTGCATCCGGCACCACCACACTGGTACTGCCCGCCGTGGAGCGCGGGGATCTGCCGCTGTGTGCAATCGGTGATCTCAACGCCGATGTGGTGTTGTGGGAAGACGGAGAGAATCCGCACCGCATTGTCGCCGACTTGGTGGGCCACGTGGGCACCCTCGCAGTGGGAGCCTCTTTGACCGCTGACCACTTGATTCCTATCCAGGATCTCACCGGAGCCAAGACTGTGTTGGCCGGAGACCTTCTGAAGGAACTGTTCATGCGCAAGGACGCCGCTGAGATTGATCAGTTGCGCGAGGCCGGCGCCGCTATTGACCGCGTTCACGCTCGAGTGCCGGGCATGCTGCGCGCAGGTCGCACTGAGAGCGAGGTCGCCGACGAGATCTCGGCTGCCATCCTGGAGGAGGGGCACGTCGCCATTGACTTCGTCATTGTCGGCTCCGCTGAAAATGGCGCGAATCCGCACCACGATTTCTCCGACCGCGTCATCGAGGAAGGTGACGTGGTGGTCGTCGATATCGGAGGCACCTTGCCGCTTGGCTACCACTCCGATTGCACGCGCACCTATGTCGTCGGCAAGCCGGGGGAGAAGGAAGCTGCAGCGTGGGCGGCTCTGCGCAAGGCGCAGGAAGCTGCCGTGGCGGCGGTGCGCCCCGGTGTGACGGCTGCAGAGATCGATGCGATTGCGCGTAATAGCCTCACCGCTGCGGGCTACGGCGAGTACTTCATTCACCGCACTGGTCATGGCATTGGCCTGTCCACGCATGAAGAGCCGTTCATTATGGCTGGCAATGAGCTCAAGCTCGAGCCTGGCATGGCGTTTTCGGTGGAGCCGGGTGTGTACCTGCCGGGTGAGTTCGGTATGCGGCTGGAAGACATCATCGTTGTCACCGAAGACGGCGGAGAATCGGTCAATAATGGTCCGCACGATTTAATTACCGTCTAATCGAGGTTTAGAGGAAAGGTATTTTCTAGCGCATGGGACACGTACTCGTTCTTGGTGCCACCAGCGAGATCGGCGGGGAAGTTGCCGCGCGACTGGCCAACCACAACACCTTCACGCTCGCTGCGCGCCGCACTGAGGCGCTCGACGGCATTGCCGGTCGGCTCATCGACTCCGGTGCCGTCGCGGTGCACCGCATCCACTTTGATGCCGATGACATCGCGGCACACCGCCAGTTCGTCGAGCACGCCTGGCAGCACGGTCCCATCGACACGGTGATTGTCGCGTTCGGTATCCTCGGTGATCAACGGAAGTGTGAGGAGTCCGGCGAGGCTGCTGCGGCAGTCATTCATACCGACTTCACAGCACAGGCATCGATTCTCACTGAGATTGTCGCGCGCATGGAGTCCGACATCGCCTCCGGCACGCTGCCTGTGCGCGATAAGGTCGCGGGCCGCATCATGGCCTTTTCCTCTATCGCAGGTGCCCGCGTGCGCCGCGCCAACTACGTCTACGGTTCGGCGAAGGCCGGTCTCGATGGTTTCCTCCAGGGCATGCAGGACCGCCTGCGCGGGAGCCATATTCAGCTGACGATTGTCCGGCCGGGCTTCGTCATCGGCCGCATGACCGAAGGCATGAAGCCAGCGCCGATGTCCTCGCGCCCCGCCGAGGTCGCGGAGGCCGCCGTCACTGCTGTCTCTTATACACATCTGACGCTGCCGACGAATAGAGAGGTGTAGAT